>Ga0316194_10001151_pt1 | contig 18051 bp, 8 predicted proteins | sample CroRivsedime1_MG_FD_204936 | JGI IMG/M metagenome (GOLD analysis project Ga0316194, IMG submission 204936) | Coastal sediment microbial communities from Maine, United States - Cross River sediment 1 | ecosystem: Environmental > Aquatic > Marine > Coastal > Sediment | place: USA: Maine...
GGAACCTGGTCAACGTCGCCGAGTATGGCTACCTGGACGGCTCCGGTGCCGGCATTGGTCCGGTGAACACCAATCCGGCGGTGTACACGGTGACCCCGACTACCGGCGTGGTGATGGACGACAACGGATCCGCCACGGACCAAGTCAATCCCGGCAACGATGTGGTGGAAATCACCACCCCGGTGAGTCAGGGATCGGTGGTCAATTTCGAGAACGTGTTGACGAACACCGGCAACGGCAGCGACACCTTCGACGTGGAAGTGGTGTCCAACACCTTCCCGGCGGGCAGCAACTTCCAATTGTTCCAGTCTGACGGCGCCGGCAATCCCACCTCGCCCATGACCGACTCCAATGGCAACGGCACTCCGGACACAGGCCCGGTTGCGGCGGGCGCGAGCTATAAGATCGTGCTCCAGGTCACGCTGCCAGCGACGGCCAGCGGCAACAACGGCGGCGCCGGATTCAACGTGGTAAAGCGAGCGATCTCCACCTTGAATCCTGCGGTCAGCGATGACACCACCGACAATCTGGCGGAAATCACGGTCAGCAGCGTCGACCTGACCAACGACAGCGTAGCGGGTCCCGGCACAGGCGCGGGTCCTGAAGCAAGCGCGGTCACCACAGCCGCCGTGGGCCCGGGTTCAACCGCGAGCTTCACCCTGTTCGTCCAGAACACCAGCTCGTCGCCGGATACCTATGATCTTGCTGCCAGCACAGACCCGAGCTTCGCCAGCCTCGCCCTGCCCGCCGGCTGGACGGTGGAGTTCAAGAACACGGGCGGCGCCGTGGTTTCCGGCACCGGTGTTCTGGTGGGGAACGCAAGCGTCGAAATCACCGCTGAGGTGCGGGTACCCGGAACCGCCGCACCGACCACGGTCAGCGTGTACTTCCGCGCCCTGTCCTCATCCACCGGTGCGGTGGACATCAAGCACGATGCGGTCACGGTCAGCTCCGTGAATGACATCGCGCTCAGCCCAAGCAACACCGGCCAGGTGTTTCCGGGCGGGTCCATCGCCTATGCGTTCCAGCTCACCAACAACGGCAATGCCGGTGAAACCGCCAGTGTCATTACCGCCACCAACTCCCAGGGGACCTGGAGCGCACCGGTGGTGTACTGGGACGTCAACGGCAGCGGTGCGCTGGACGGCGCCGATCAGGTGGTGACCAACCTCAGCGATATCCTCGGCGCGAACGGGGATCCCAACGGCGACGGCACGCTGGACCCGGGCGAGAGCATCCCATTGCTGGTCCGGGTGGAGCCGCCGGCGGGCGCCAACGACGGTGACAGCAACAGCACCACGGTGACCGCCGAGGCGGTGACCGGGGAAACCAACACGGTGGACAACACCATCACCATGGTGACCACGGTCATCACCAGTGACGTGGTGCTGGACAAGCGTCAGGCCCTGGACGCGGCCTGCGACGGTACCGCTGACACCGCCCTGTCCGCCGGCAATATCGGCAGTGGGGCCGCCCCAGGCGCGTGTATCGTCTACCAGATCACCGCCACCAACAGCGGCTCCAGTGCCGTGAATAGCCTGGTCATTACCGACACCACGCCAAGCTTCACCACCTACACCGACTGTAGCGGTGTCTGCGCAGCATCCGTGTCCTCGGGGTCCGTCACCGGGAACCCGGGCAATGGTGCCGTAGGGGTGGTGGAAGCCACCGTAGGCAGCGTGCCGCCCCTGGGCACGGCTGTCCTGACCTTTACGGTTCGGATCGACCAATAGCAAGGACGCCCCGGGAGGCACACCCTCCCGGGGCAGGTCCGGTGGCCATGGAAAAAGCACCAAACCACCCCGCACCGCTTTGATCCCCGCACTGCAGCGCTATGCTCCGCCACGCACCACGGTCAAATCGCCAGCTGTTTGCTGTGGTGTTACTCACCCTGCTCAACTGGGCAAGCTCGGTGGTCGCTGCACCCACCCCCCCCCCTCTACTGATCGAAAACCGCGCCCAGGCAACCTATTCTGACGCCGGGCTCGGCCTGCCAAAGTCAACCACGTCCAACATCACCCGGCTCCAGGTCCTGCGGATTGAAGCGCTTGCCCTGGAAACAGATCAAAGCCGCGACGGCACCGCCGGTGAAACGCTCATCCTAGGCCACCGCCTGGTCAACCAAGGGAATCTGAGAACGGACTTCACGGTCGATTACAACAATCTGATCGGCGACGACTACGACACGAACGGCCTGAATCTGATCCAGGACCTGAACGGCAACGGACAGATCGATGCCGATGAAATTGGGTTGGCGCCCGGCAGCGTACTGACCCTGATGCCAAACGAGACCCGGTATTTCCTCCTGTCGGCGACAATACCGGACTCCGTCGATCCCGGTCAGGTCGCTCGTCTGGAGATCCGGGTGGTGAGCGCAAGCGGTGCCGCCAGCGCCACCAACATGAACCAGATCATGGTCAAGGCGGTGGCGCCAGACCTGAGTTTGAAGAAGTCCGCTTCCACCGCACAGGCCGAGCCCGGTGACACCCTGGGCTTTCGCCTGCTGGCCGCGAACGAGGGAGACGGGCCGGCGGAGCCGGTTGATACAGTGATTTCGGGCACCCCCGGGCGCCATGTGATCGTGCGCGACAGCCTGCCGGCCAATACCACATTCCAGCGCTTCGACGATCACAGCAGCGCCGAGGCCCTGCTGCATATTCGGGGCGAACCGATGCATCACTACATCACTGCGCCACCGTCGCAATTGGATACCGTCGACGCCGTGGCGTTCGCCTACCCCGCTTTAGCACCTGCACAGCGGGTCAGCGCGGGTTTTCAGCTCCGGCTGCATGAGAACGCCGGCTACCGGGTGGAGAACGAAGCCGGGCTGTTTGTCGAAAAGCCCGATGGCTCTGAGGACCGCATACCCAGCAATCGGGTTGCGGTGGCATTGCCAGACAATCCGGGGGTACTGAACTATTTCAGCGACGACGGATTCGACCTGCCCACCGACTACGGCAGCGCGGGACGTCCGCTGTTTCTCGGTCTGGACTCCGGCGCCTGCAACAGCGATGCGAGCATCCGGGAACGGCACCCAGTCACCTTGCAGACCCGCTTGTCAGGTGATGCGGAAAGCGGGTTCGTAATGCTGGAGACCGGTCCGAACACGGGTGTGTTCCGGGTCAGCAACATGCCCACCCAGGCCTGGCCCCTATCCCCCAGCGCCCCAGAAAACGGCACGGTAGAGGTGGGGGTAAACGACACGGTGGTGGCCCTCGCCGACTGCGCCGAGGCGCCGTTGCAGGCCGCCATCCTGATCGACCCCTCCGGCGTGGTGTTCGACGCCCAAAGCAACCAAACCCTGGCCGGTGCCACCGTGACCCTGGTTGGCGTTTCCGACAGCGGCGCCGAGTTTGTGCCCACGGTGTTGGACCTGGATGGCCAGGTTGCGCCCCATGTATTGGTAACCAATGCCGATGGTCTGTTCCGCTTTCCCATGGTGGCGCCCGGAACCTATCGGTTGAACGTGCTCCCACCCAACGGCTACGTGTTTGCCTCTTCCGTGCCTGTCGATGGGTTGCCCGCGAACCGGAACGTCCAGGCGCCCGGGTCTTACGGTGGGCATTTCTCAATTGTGCCCGCGAGCGGCCCGGTTTTTCTGGATGTGCCACTGGATGCGGGCGCCGTGGCCGGACTGATGGTGAACAAGGCCGCATCCCGGTCCAGCGCGTCCATCGGCGAAACCGTTCTCTATTCGGTCACCGTATCCAACAGCACCGGCAGCGTGCTGGATGGCGTGGCGGTGCGCGACGAACTGCCCGCCGGCTTTGCCTATCTGCCCGGCACCGCCCGGCTCGAAGGGACCCGGATTCCCGATCCCCTCGGCAATCCGGGCGGGCAGCTGGTGTTCACCATTGACCAGCTGGACCTGGACGAGGTGGTCGAAGTCAGCTACCGGGCGCAGCTCAGAGTGGGTGCGAACCGGGGCGACGGCGTAAACCGGGTTCAGGCGTTTTCCGGGGCGGCCAGTTCGAATGTGGCCACCGCCACGGTGGAGGTGATCGAGGACGTGTTCAGGGACGACGGCTACATTCTGGGCAAAATCTTTGCGGACTGTAACGCCAACCGCATCCAGGACCTGGGTGAACCCGGTGTACCGGGCGTCCGCATCGTTCTTGAAGACGGAACCTTCGTCATCTCGGATGACAGAGGCAAGTACAGCTTCGCAGGCGTATCACCCCGCACCCACGTTTTGAAGGTGGACCCCATCACCCTACCCCAGGGATCACAACTGCTGCTGCTGGACAATCGCAACATGGGCGATCCAAAAAGCCAGTTCGTGGATCTGAAAAAGGGCGAGCTGCACCGGACGGACTTCGCCCTGGGGCCCTGCGACGACAGGGTGATGGGTGCGCTCGAAGCCCGAACGGCCCGGGAGGCATTGTTGCCCGGTGATGCCATGGTCGGGCTGAGCATCGATCTGCCGGTGGAACCGCGTGCCCCCGTATCCGACCCCAGATCCCGGCCGGCCAGCGGACTGCTTCGGGCCGATGGTCGGGTGATGGAATTCGGGCCACAGCAGCCACAGGCGCTGAACGCGGCCACCCGGCCGGCGCGCCTGCCCCCACCACCGCTGACGGCAGCCGCCACGGTCGATCTGGAAACCCTGTTGCCGACACTGGATCCCGCACTGGGGTTTATCGGTCTCAAGGACGGGGACACCCTGCCCAGCCGCCAGATCTCGGTGCTGGTCAAAGGCACTGCCGGTGCTCGGTTCCAACTCTCGGTCAATGAGATGGACGTGTCCGAGGACCGGGTCGGGCAAAAAGCGGTGATGGCGCAGAACCGCAGCCAGGCCTGGGAATACATTGCAGTCAAACTGCAACCCGGTCCGAACCGGCTCACGCTGTCGCAGCTGGATCCGTTTGGCAACATTCGCGGCACCGAGACCATCACCGTGCTGGCGCCGGGGCAGCTGGGCCGGATCGAGATCGCCGGACCTGAGCATGGCAGCCCGGCCGATGGTGAAACCCCAGTTCCGATTCGGATTGACCTGGTAGATCCGAACGCCATACCGGTCACGGCCCGCACCCCTGTAACACTGGAAACCAGCGACGGCGTATGGCTGGTGGACGATCTGGATCCGGTCCAACCGGGTGTGCAGACATTCGTTGACGCCGGTGGCGGGGTGTTCGAGCTGCTGCCACCGGCCACCCCGGTGGACGCCTTGATCCGAGTTTCCAGCGGCGTGATCGGCAGCGAATACCCGGTCAAGCTATTGCCCAACCTGCGTCCCCTGCTGGCCGTGGGCCTGGTGGAAGCTCGTCTGGATTTCAGTCGGCTTAACAAAAATGAGCTGAAGCCCGCCACCAAACAAGAGAGCTTTGAGCGTGAGCTGAGCGCCTTCAGTTTTGGCGATGACGACAATTTCCGAGGTGGGGCGCGGAGCGCTTTCTACGTCAAGGGTGCGATCAAGGACGAGTATCTTCTGACGCTGTCCTACGACAGCGACAAGGACGAGCGGACCCCCCTGTTCCGGGACATACAGCCCGAGCTGTTCTATCCGGTGTACGGTGATGCGGCGATCAAGGCATTCGACGCCCAGTCCACCAGCAAGCTGTATGCACGCATCGACAAAGATCGCTCATTCGCCCAGTACGGCGACTTCGTGACCGACCCCGGGGGCGACGTGCGGCGCCTCAGCAACTACAGCCGCAGCCTGACCGGGTTCCTGGGGCATTTCGATCGCAACCGGTACGGTCTGAGCGCCTTCGCCGCCCACGAGGACAGTCGCCAGGTGGTGGTGGAATTTCAGGCCCGAGGGATATCCGGGCCCTATTCGCTGGAACGCGTCGACATCGTGCCCAACAGCGAGAAAGTCGAGATTCTCACCCGGGACCGTGAACAACCCTCGGTGGTCCTCAAGAATGAACCCAAAGAACGCTTTCGGGACTATGAGGTCAACGACCTGAGCGGCGAACTGCTGTTCCGGCGGGCCGTGCCCAGCGTTGATTCGAATCTGAACCCGATATTCATCCGCGTGACCTTCGAAGTCCGGGACGACGGTGAGGACTACTGGATCTACGGGGTGGACGGCCTATGGGTGGTGAACAACTGGTTCCAGCTGGGCGCCTCCATGGTGCAGGATCGGCACCCCATAGACGGGATCGATCTGTACGGTGTGCAGAGCGAAGTGCGAGTGGGCAGAACCGGGCGCCTGATAGCGGAATTTGCGCAGAGCGACACCGACCTGGAGGGCACTGGCACCGCCGGGCGACTGGAACTGATTCATGCCACTCCCAGGTTCGACAGCCGTCTTTTCTTTGGCCAATCCGATGTGAATTTTGTCAATCCAAACGCCGGACTGACGCCGGGTCGCCGTGAAGCCGGTGCCAATCTCAACTATCGTATCGACCCGAAAACGTTTGTTGCCGCCGAACTGTTGTTCAGCGAGAGCCGAATCGACGACGGCAAACGCAGGGGGGGCTTGATCACCCTGCAGCGGGCACTGGGCTATAACTTGAGCGCCCTGGTGGGCATGCGCCATGTTCGGGATACCTCAGCGCCCCCGTTCATCAACAGCATTGGCGTCGGCGCCCGCGACACCACCACGGCACTGGGCAGGATGGACTGGCAACCGCCCGTGCTGCGGGGGGGCAGCGTGTTCCTGGAGTATGAACAGGATATTCGCGACAGCGCTGCACGCCGAGCGGCGGTGGGCGGGGAGTACCCACTGGCCGACCGCGGACGTGTCTATGTCAAGCATGAGTTCATCGCCAGTCTGACCGGCGTCTACGGTCTGACCGACGCAGATCAGAACAACCACAATACGGTGCTGGGGCTGGACTTCGACTATATGAACGAGGGACAGGCGTTCAGTGAGTACCGGGTCCGGGACGCCATCAGCGGTCGCGAGGCGGAGGCCGCCATCGGCCTGCGCAATGTCTGGCCGGTCGCCCGAGGCGTGCGCTTGCAAACCGGGTTTGAGCGGGTGCAGCCCCTGGACGGGGCTCTGGATGAGAGTACTGCCCTGACCGGGGCGGTGGAGTACACGGCCAATCCCCTTTGGAAGGGCAGCGCCCGAATGGAGTGGCGCAAGAGCACCCGTGTCAACGGAATACTCAACACCCTGGGCGTGGCGCGCAAGCTGAGCAACAGCTGGACCTATCTGGGCAAGAACACGCTGGACTGGCGGGAAGACCGAGACACGGACGGCGTCTATCTTCGCAATCGTTTCCGCACTGGCCTGGCCTTTAGAGACACGTTCACCAATCGCCTGAACGCGCTGATGCGCTATGAATTTCTATACGAGAAGAACGATGCCGACGACGACAAACGGCAAACCCACATCTGGTCCACCCACATCAACCATCGCCCGGGACGCAAGCTGACGCTCTCGGGTCGCTATGCCGGAAAATACGTGGAGGAGCGGGGCCAGGACTTCGACAGCGACTATGTCGCACATCTGATCAGCGGCCGGGTCATGTACGACCTGGACAAGGAATGGGACGTGGGCGTGATCGGCAGTTCGTTCTTCAGCGGCGACTTCAAGAGCCGACAGAACGGGGTCGGCCTCGAGGTGGGACATCTGCTGCAGGAGAATCTCTGGGTTTCGGCCGGGTACAACTTCTTTGGCTTCGAGGACCAGGATCTGAGTGGCGAGGATGCCACCAATCCGGGCGGTTATCTTCGGCTGCGTTACAAATTCGACGAGGACGTTCTGTCGTGGCTGCGCTAAGGCGCCATGGTCAACTCCGGTCCGGGACCGGCCGGGCAGCGGCGCGCAAAGGCGTCGGCTGGTGGCTGGCCGCCCTCCTCGCCATCGGTCTGGCGCTGCAGACGCAGCCGGCCGCCGCCGGCGCGCCCCTCACCCTGCAACAGCGCTTTGACGGCGCGGTGGACTATGTGGTGACCGGCGGCAGCCTGAGAACCGCGAACAACAACGTCAACGCCTGTTCCACCACATCCAGCTCGACCAAGAGCTTGAGCGGGATTCCAGCCGGCGCCAGTATCCGGGCCGCCTATTTGTACTGGGCCGGATCGGGGTCCAGCGCAGATTTCCAGGTGAGCTTGGACGGCAGCAGCCATAGCGCGCTGCGAGGCTACACCGAGCAATTCTCCAACGGCAGTCTGAATCTGGATTTTTTCGCCGGCGTCGCCGACGTCACCGCCCAGGTCACGGCCAAGGGCAATGGCAGCTACACCTTCAGCGATCTGGCCGTGGTCACCAGCAACCAGTCAGGCGGAGCAAGTTACTGTTCCTCGCAAACGGTTCTGACAGGTTGGTCGCTGGTGGTGATCTACGACGCCGCGGGTCTGCCCAACCGATCCCTGGTGCTGTTCGATGGGTTTGAGGCGATTTTTCAGACCGAGCGGGATTTCGCCCTCAGCGGCGTGCTGGCCTCCAATGTTCCGGCCGGCAAAACCACTGCCCTGGTCTGGGAGGGTGACACCACCCTGGGCGGTACGCGGGAACAGCTACGCTACAACGGCAACCCGCTGTCCGATACGGTCAACCCGGTGTCCAACGCCTACAACGCCACCGTCAATACACTGCCGAGCACCAGTGAATGGGGTCTTGATCTCGACACCTACGATATCTCGCCCTATATCCGTGCGGCTGACACCGGCGGGGTGACAACGGTGAGTGCCGGGCCGGACCTGGTGTTGTTGAACGCGGTGCTGCTTCAGATCACCACCACCGCCATCACCGGACGGGTGTTCGAAGACGTCAACTATGGCGGCGGCCAGGGCCGGGACTACGCCGACGCGGCGGCCTCGGCGCCGGGGTTTCAGCTGGGCAGACCCGGGGCCCGGGTGGAACTCTACGATGCCAGCGGCAATTTTCTGGACGCCACCACCACCGACGCGGGCGGAAACTATGGCTTTTATCGGCTGCTGAACGGGGACTACCTGGTTCGGGTGGCGACCGCCTCGGTCACCTCCTCGCGTGCCGGTGGCAGCAGTTGCTCCGAGTGCCTGCCGGTACAAACATTTCGCACCGATGGGTCCAGCAGTGTCGGCCTGCCGGTGGTGAACGAGGTCGGCGGGGCCTCTCCGGGCCAGCCCGATGCAGCGGCCAATACCGGCGGCGCCAATCTGTTCACACTGCAAGCGCACTCGGTTGCGCCGGGCCGAATCTCTGGGTTCGGCATCCCCAGGGCCGACTTCGGCTACAACTTCGACACCGTCGTCAACACCAACGATGCCGGTCAGGGCTCGTTGCGGCAATTCATCGAAAACAGCAACCGCCTGGGCAACGGCGGGTTGGATCAGGATGACAATCCGGCGGGCGCCGCCGCGCTGCCCAAAGCCGCAGGGGTCGAACACAGCCTGTTCATGATCCCACAGTCCGATCCCGGCTACCGAAACAGCCCGGACGGTGGCAGCGGCAATGCCTTCGTCATTTCGTTGAGCAGCGGCGCCCTGCCCGCTGTAAGCGACCCCGACACGGCCATCGACGGCCGTACCCAGACCGCCTACAGCGGTGACACCAACGCCCCGGTCCAGGAAGCCCCGGGCGGAGGCGTTGGTTCCCCCAGCACCGGACCGGAAATCGTGGTCGACGGCACCGGCAGCATCGGCAATCAACCGGTGCTGGAATCGGTCGCCGGGCGCAGTCGATTCGTCGGCCTTGGCGTGACCGGGGCCGTTGGCGGTAGTGAACGGGCCGTGGGCATCCGCTTGGAAACCGGCTCCGACGGCGGCGCCGTCGTCGACACCACGGTCTGGGGCAATGGCTCCGACGGCATCATGGTGCGGGGTTCGTCGGCTGTCCGCATCAGCGACAACGTCCTGTTGGCCAACGGCTCCTCCGGGCATCGCACCGCGGACGGTATCTGGGCCCGCGACACCCGTGGTTTGGAGATCCGGGACAACACGATAGTCGGCAACGTGGGCATGGGGATCGATCTGCGCGTCGGCAACAGCGGATTCGTGATCCAGGGCAACCTGATCGAGGGCAACGGGGTCCCTGTTGCCGGTGGGAACGGCAACAACCGATCCGGCGTGGGGGTACGACGCAGCCCGAACGGTGTCATCACGAACAACATCATCACCGGCAACACCGACGACGGCGTGCTGGTCTACAACAACACCACGAGCTACGGCGTGCGCATCTCACAGAACAGCATTTACGGCAACGGACAGCAGGGGATAGACCTGGGCGGCGGCCAGGCCGGCGGCAACGGCGTCACTTTGAACGACAGCAACGACGCGGACAACGGACCCAACACCCTGTTCAACTATCCGGTGTTGGACACGGCGCAGATCAGCGGCGGGATGCTGACACTCAGCGGATACGCTCGACCGGGCACACAAATCGAGCTGTTTGTGTCGGACCGGGACGCGGGTGGATTCGGCGAAGGCCAGATCTATCTCACCACCCTGGTGGAGGGCGACGCCGCGGACACGGATGGGGGTACCGGTTCCTATAGCGGTCCGGTGAACGGCGTCGATCAGGGCAGCGACAACAGCAACCGCTTTCGGTTCGAGATCCCCCTGAGTTCGCTCCCCGGCGTGACAGCGGGCGTGGAACTGACCGCCACCGGGACCGACTCAGCGGGCAACACCTCCGAGTTCAGCGGCAGAGTGACGACCCTTGGAGGCGTGAATGTGTCCGGCGTAGTTTGGCTGGACAACAATCGCAACGGCGTCCGCGACGCCTCGGAACCGGGTATCGGCGCGGTAACCGTGGCACTCTATGATTCGGCCACTGATAGCTGCTCGGGCACCCGGACCACCACCGACGGTGGCTACACGTTCACCGGTGTTGCACCCGGCAGCTATCAGCTCATCGAGGCCGGCTCGGCGGATCTGCCCCTGGCCTGCCCCCCGGCCCCGGCGGCCGCAGACCCGGCGGGCCATATCTCCACCACCGCCAACACCCGTACGGTGACGGTGGACGGTTCCACCATCACAAACCAGGACTTTGGTGACTACAACGGCAGCCGGATCAGCGGCCGGGTGTTCAACGACAACGGCGCCGGCAACGGCACCGCCCACAACGGCGTGGTGGAAGGCGACGAAACGGGGCTGGCCGGGATCGCAGTGACGGTTGAGAATGCCGGAAGCGCCGTCCTGGACAGCACCCAAACCGATCCGTCCGGCCGCTATACGGTGTGGGTTCCCGCCGGTTCTGGCGCAATCACCCTTCGTAAAGCCACCACCGCAGACTCAACCCCCATCAGCAAGCTGGCGATCGCGGTCTTGGACACCGCACCAGCCACCGACTACGGTCAGATGCAGTTTTCCACCGTGGCGGGCGCCGCTTACCCGGACCTGGACTTCGGGGAAGTGAAACAGCCCGCATTCGCACCGGATCACACCGGCACCGGACTACCCGGAACCGTGGTCGCCTACCCTCACACCCTGAGCTCATGGACCGAAGGTTCGGTGGCTTTTTCCATCGGCACGGAAACCTCGACGCCGGGCGCACCACCCTGGAGCTCGGTGCTGTATCTGGACAACGATTGCAGCGGCACCTTGACGGCAGGCGAACCGGTTCACGACGGGCCGGTCAGCACAAGCGCCGGGGCCGAGCTGTGCCTGATCGCGCGAATCAGCATTCCCAGCAATGCGCCGTTGTCCGGGCAGTATCGGATCAGGATCGACGCTACGTTCAGCTACACCGGCAGCGACGCGCCGGCCACGGTGCGCAGCCGTACCGATGTGACGGTGGTGGGCGAGGCCAGCGGATCCGGCCTGCAACTGTTGAAAACGGTGGACAAGCCCCAGGCCCTGCCAGGGGAAGTGCTGACCTATACCATCACCTACCGAAATGCCAGCACCAAACCCCTGGCGGAGCTGGTGGTGGACGACGCAACACCGGCGTTCACCACCTATCTGGCGGCCGCTTGTGGCAGCACACCGGGGGGTATCAGCTGTCCCAATCCACCCACCACAGCGCCACAGGTGGGCGTCAACGGCAATATTCGCTGGGTGCTGGAGGGCACGCTGTCACCCGGGGCAGAAGGCGCGGTGGAATACTCTGTGCAGGTGGATGACTGACCCCGACCGGAGCGGTCGGCGTCCAACCCCTATGCACTCCGCCGATCGGGCACTGTGACGCCGCGCAGCAGCAATGCACCGGAGACCAGGAGAATCAAGAGCGACATCAGGCCCAGTCCCCCGCTGCCGGTCATCAGCGTCACCGCTCCGACCAGCACCGGGCCCAACACGGCGGCGAACTTGCCCAGCATGTTGTAGAAACCGAAAAACTCAGCCGAACGTTCCGGCGGAATCAAGCGACTGTACAAGGAACGGCTGAGCGCCTGAACCCCACCTTGAACCAATCCGATGACCGCAGCCAGGACAAAGAACTCCTGTGCCGTGTCCAGAAACACCGCGTACAGCGTGACCAGGATATAGACCGACAGCGCAATCAGAATGCCGGCCTTGGCACCAAGACGCTGACCGATCAGGCCGAACACCAGGGCGGCGGGAAAACCGATGAACTGGGTCATCAGCAAGGCTTTGATCAGATCCCCTGAATCCAATCCCACAGAGAGCCCAAAGTCCACCGCCATGCGAATGATGGTGTCCACCGCGTCGATGTAAAGCCAGTAGGCGATCAGAAACCGAACCAGGTTGCGATGGGCGCGCAGATCGCGAATCGTCTGCAGCAGCTCCCGAAAACTGTCGCGCATCCAATGGCCGCGCGTACGGTCCGCCAGAGCCGCGGGTTCGGGCACCCAAACCAGCAGCGGGATGGTGAACACAAGCCACCATATGGAGACCGACAGAAACGACCACCGCACCGCCTCGGCCGCATCGGCCAGGCCAAACCAGTCCGGATTCAGAGTCATGAGCACATTGATGGCAAACAGGACGCCGCCGCCCAGATACCCCAGGGAGAATCCCAGCGCGGAGACCCGTTCCCGATTGTCCTCACCGGATACGGCGATCAGCAAGGCGTCGTAGAACACATTGGCGCCGGCGAAGCCCAGCACGCCGATGACAAACGCCAGCGATGCGACCCACCACTGGCCCTGCCCCACGAGAAACAGCGACCCGGTGGACAGTGCGCCCAGAGCGGCGAAGGCGGCCAGAAATCGTTTTCGTCCCCCCACCCGGTCCGCAATCGCACCCAGAATCGGCGCCATCAGCACCACGATGAGGCTGGAGACGGAATTGGCTACGCCCAGTCGAAACGTGCTCTCCGACGCAGCGACGCCCGCACTCCAGAACTGTTTAAAAAAAATCGGATAAAAACCCGACAGCACCACCGTGGCGAACGCTGAGTTGGCCCAGTCATAGAATGCCCAGGACAGAACCTGGCGGCGGGAATACATAGCGACAGGCTGGTTCAAGGCTCAATTCCCATTGCGGCACCGGTGTGCGCCGAACAGAGGCGTTGCGATCACATCAAGGTCCGAGCCCGCGGCGGCGGACCGACCCGGCATATCAGCCGACCCCGTGCTCACGAATGGCACTGAACGTAATCTCCGGCCAGCGCTCCTGTGTCAACTGCAGGTTGACCCGGGTGGGGGCGATATATACCAGCTCCCCGCTGTGGTCTTCGGCCAGATTGTCCTGACATTTGTTCCGGAACTCGGTGAACCGTTTCCCGTCGGCACAGCTCACCCAGTAGGCGGTGTTGACGTTGACCGGCTCGAAAATCGCCTCTACGCCGTACTCATGCTTGAGACGATGTGCGGCAACGTCAAACTGCAATACACCGACGGCGCCGAGAATCAGCTCATTCCGGGTCAACGGCTTGAACAATTGAGTGGCCCCCTCCTCGCAGAGCTGCTCCAGCCCCTTGAGCAACTGCTTATTGCGCAACGGGTCCTTCAAAACCGCCCGGCGAAACAACTCCGGCGCGAAATTGGGAATGCCGGTGAACTGCAAGGCCTCACCCTCGGTGTAGGTGTCGCCGATGCGCAACGTGCCATGGTTGTGCAAACCGATGATGTCCCCGGGATATGCTGCCATGGCACGCTCCCGGTCGGCCGCCATGAATGTCACCGCATCCGGAATTTTCACCTCGCGTGCAAGACGCACATGACGGCACTTCATGCCGGGGCGATAGGTCCCCGAGCAGATCCGCATGAAGGCGATCCGGTCCCGATGATTGGGATCCATATTCGCCTGGATTTTGAACACAAAACCGGAAAACTTGCTCTCCTCGGGCTGCACGGTGCGCACCAGTGTGGGTCGAGGCCTGGGTGAGGGTGCGCGCTCCACGAAATCATTGAGCATCTCCTGCACACCGAAATTGGTCAGGGCCGCGCCGAAATAGACCGGGGTGAGCGTCCCCTGCAAATACGCGTCATGGTCGAAGTCATGGCTGGCGCCCTGCACCAGCTCGATCTCCTCCCGGAGTTCCGCAATGGTGTCGCCCAGAATCTGGTCCAGTTCCGGATTATCCAGGCCCTGGATAATGGTGCCGGTTCCGGTTTTTTCCCGGGACGCCTGGTACAGGTGCACAAAATCCTGCTGCAGGTGATAGACGCCTTTGAGGCTGCGACCCATGCCGATGGGCCAGGTGACGGGTGCGCAGCGTATCTTCAGCACCTGTTCCACCTCGTCCATCAGCTCAATCGGATCGCGGCCGTCGCGATCCAGCTTGTTGATGAACGTAAAAATCGGCGTGTCCCGCAGCCGGCACACTTCCATCAGTTTGACCGTGCGTTCCTCAACGCCTTTGGCGCAGTCGATGACCATCAGCGCCGAATCCACCGCGGTTAGGGTGCGGTAGGTGTCCTCGGAGAAATCCTCATGGCCCGGCGTGTCCAACAGATTCACAATTCGATCGTGATAGGGAAACTGCATCACCGACGAGGTCACCGAAATGCCCCGCTCCTGCTCGAGTTTCATCCAGTCTGAGGTGGCGTGGCGGGCCGCCTTGCGACCCTTGACCGTGCCGGCCATCTGAATCGCACCGCCGTACAGCAGCAGCTTCTCGGTGATGGTGGTCTTGCCCGCGTCCGGATGGGAGATGATGGCGAAGGTGCGCCGGCGTCGGGTCTCTGCGAGCTGGTCGGTCAAAGTGGGGTCCCGTGAATCAAAGGCGGTGGATTCTAGCCCGCGCCCCGCGGCAATGGAACCGATGGCCGGCGGCCATCCCTCGTTGTCACATGTCTCAGGCCGGCCCCATATTCTCTGGCATCAGCGCCTTGGCCAGCACCAGGGCATCTTCCCGGGTGCTGCCCTGGGCGGGATAGTAGGCCCGGCGGCGCCCGATTTCATTGAACCCCAGAGCGTCGTACAGGGCACGGGCCGGATCGTTTGAGGGGCGCACTTCCAGAAGTACGGTGTCCACGCGGCCGACGCTGGCCAGAGCCAGCAGATACTCAAGCAACCGCCGTCCCAGACCCTGCCCCTGGGAACCAGGTTCGACACAGACATTCAAGATATGGGCTTCGCCGGCAGACACGCACAGCACGGCGTACCCGCACAGCCGGTCATGCTGCTCGCAGACCACACAGGTGTAGCCCACTCGCATGCAGTCGCGAAAGATGCCTTCCGACCAGGGAAACGGATACGCGGCCTGCTCAATGGCCATCACCGACTCGAGATCTCGGTCCTCCATACGGCGAAAACCGGGATGGGTTAGGCGTCCAGGTTTTTCAGGGTGTCCCTGGCCAGCTGAAGATCGTCCCACGCCTTTCGCTTCTCCACCGGTTTTCGCAACAGATAGGCCGGATGGTAAGTCACCACGAGCGGCAAGGCACTGTCGGGATGTCGATGCACCATCCCGCGCAACCGCCCAACCGGCGTATCGGTGGCCAGAAGATGCTGCGCCGACACCCGGCCCACCGACAGCAGGATGCGAGGCTGCACCAACGCGATTTGTCTCGCCAGATAAGCCTGGCAGGCCAGGGCCTCCTCAGACTTGGGGTCCCGATTCCCCGGTGGGCGGCACTTCAACAGGTTAGCGACAAACACCTGGTCGCGGCGCAAACCGAGGGCCAGCAGCATCTTGTCCAGAAGTTGTCCGGCACGGCCGACGAACGGTTTCCCCTGCCGGTCCTCCTCGGCACCCGGCGCCTCGCCTATGATCATCCAGTCGGCCTCACGACTGCCGACGCCGAACACCGTCTGGGTGCGCCCTTCGCAGAGGGCGCAGGCCCGGCAGCTGTGGACGGCCTGTTCCAGCTCACTCCAGTCCAATCCGGCGATCACAGGGGTCGCACCTGCCGCCGATTCCGCGGACGGAGCGGTCACGGTCTGGCGGCTAGATGGGGTGTCGGATACATCGGATTCCTGAACCTGACGGCCAGGCGCTTGCTGCCGCCGCCAAAGGGGTATGCCAAGGGCGCGAAGATAGGCCCGCTGTCGAGAAGAGATCACACCCATGGGGGTCGGCTCACCCTAGGGAAGGTCTGAACAATTGCTGCGATCGCGCCGGGGTCTTTACGCGCTCGCGTTCAAGGCGCACCGAGCGAAGTTGGCCCAAGGCAAATACGTGAGTTGCCAATGAGCGAGGTGCAACGCGGTACCAGGGGCGCAAAGGCCCGGCCCCTCCGGGGTTTCGCCCACAAGGGCACATCTGCCGCGTTTCCCGGCTTGGCCATAGAATGACTATGGCGCTGCGCCGGGTGCCTCGCATCTGCGCCCTTGTGGACCGAAACGCGATTCGTATCAATTGTTCAGACCTTCCCTAGCGAAAACCAACGCCGACCGGCATCCGAGCAGACCCGGCTTGCGCCAAACACTCGGGGCCACGCGAGCGTACAAGGGGTCGGGATTGGGCCCTATGGCCACCTGATCCCATAAGACTGCGCGCTGCATCTCAGACTGCGCGCTGCATCTCCACGAAGTCCCCCGCGCCGCGATACGCTTACTGATGCTCGGCTTTGTCGTCGCCCGAGCGTTGCACCCTGCGCCGCCGCCGGCGGACCAGCCCCTGGACCAGACCGGAGCAACCGTAGCCCAGAAACGCAATGAACAAAACCTTGGGCGGGTCTATGGCGGTCAGGACAAAGGCCAGGACGATTGCGGTGGCCGCCAGAAACGGAATGCGGTTGCGGAAATCGAAGTCCTTGAAACTGACGTAAAGCAGGTTGCTGACCATGAGCAACCCGGTGCTCAGGGTCAGTATCAAAGCGACCCAGCTGAGCTGATTGCCCTTGAAACCAAGATCGTCCCCTACCCAGACCAGACCCATCATAATGGCCGCAGCAGACGGGCTGGGCAGGCCGATAAAGTAGCGCTTATCCGAGGCACCGGTCTGAACGTTGAAGCGTGCCAAGCGCAATGCGGCGCAGGCCGCGTACACAAAAGCCGCCGCCCAGCCGAGTTTTCCAGGCGCGGGCCCAAGCTCGCGCAGACCCACCAGCGCCCACTCGTACATGATCAGGGCCGGGGCCAGGCCAAAAGAGACCATATCCGACAGGCTGTCGTACTGAACACCAAACTCGCTTTCAGTGTGGGTCAGCCGGGCCACGCGACCGTCCAGTCCGTCGAGAATCATGGCCACATAAACGGCGATTGCAGCGATTTCGAAGCGACCGTGCATGGCCGAGACAATGCCGTAAAAACCGGCAAACAGGGCCGCCGTGGTAAATAGATTGGGTAATAGATAGATACCTCGCCGTCGGCGTGGCCGCGGGTGGTCAGTGGTCTGCTTGAGATCTTCGGGCATATCCGATTCCGGCCCGATATGGGCTGCTGGAAGGAAGCGCAGACGATAGCACTTTCACGGTGGGTGGGGAACGGACGTTTGACGGCCCCAGGGCCCGTTCCATTTAAAAATTTACTAACGTAATCAGTAGCTTTACGCGACCTCAAACATTCTGCTTGACACCGGCACCGAAGAGCCTAGAATCGCCGCTCCATCAGTTGTTGTGCGCCGCACCATGATGGCGTTTAAAGGTACTTCAATCAGCTCAAGGGAGGCTGTGTCATGTTTCAAGAAATGGCTGTTCGAGTCGGTCTCGCCTACGCTGGCGCCATTGTGGCTCTGACCGTTATTCTGCACCTGCTGGGCTGATTTCTCAGCCTGGCGCACGGGGCACCGTCCGGTTCCGCTTCGGGACGGTCGGTGCCCGATTTATTTCTGGGTTGATTTGTTGGCGGACGTGTCAGGCGCGACAAAAGGCCTGAAACGCACCCGCGACCCGATCCATGTCCGCTGCATCCACGTCCAGATGGGTCACCAGCCGG
>Ga0316194_10001153_pt1 | contig 18028 bp, 17 predicted proteins | sample CroRivsedime1_MG_FD_204936 | JGI IMG/M metagenome (GOLD analysis project Ga0316194, IMG submission 204936) | Coastal sediment microbial communities from Maine, United States - Cross River sediment 1 | ecosystem: Environmental > Aquatic > Marine > Coastal > Sediment | place: USA: Maine...
CCTGACGTTGGGCTCTGGAGGCTTCTTTGATCCCAGTAGGCCGACTCGCTTGGACGTGGCGAAGTTCTTCCGTGCCTGTGCCGCGTCGAGCAGCTGCGCAGCTGCTCCCTTCCACATCTGCCTGATGCCGCGGATCCTCCGCTCGCGCTCGAGGTCCTCCGGCCGCTTGAAGAGGTCGCCCATCACACCACGGAAGTCGGGGTCGGGCTTGCCGAGCTCGCGCTCCACGATGCTTCGCTCGCGCCCCGGCATCGTGATGATGATCGGGGGCATCCTCTTCTCTCCGGTGACTTGCTCGGCCTTCTCCTTCAGCTCCTTCTTCTCGCCGGTTCCCAGCGAGTTCCAAAGCAGAGAGCCCAGCAAGACTCCGGCGCCGAACCGCGCAGCCGCGGCTACGGACGCTGCCTTCTCGAGCTCGTCGAACATCCCTGCCAGCATGGCGGTCTTTCGGTACTCCTCGAGTGGTCCGCTCATCTTGGCCTTGGCCGTGGCTACGCCCTCGGCCGTGCGGAACCGCTTGGGGCTCTTGCCGACCTTGTGAGCTTGCTGGGTGGCGACAGCGAACGAGGTGCTCTCGTCCATGTCGGGGTTCTTGGCGCGGAGACGAGCAGCTCGCTGATAGATCCACTTGCCCCCAGGGCCGTAGCTTCCACGACCTGGCATGGGCTACTCCTGTCCCGCGAGCAGCTTCTGCGCTACAGCCTTGCGACGGTTCTTGGCCGCCCACTGCTTGAGGTACTCGTTCGTCGCGCCCAGGCCCGTGCCTACGGTGCCGGCGATGGCTCCCGCGCGACGGCCGCCGATGATGTTGCCGAGGACCGCAGCCGGTACGCCGGCCTGCAGGCCGCCGACGACGTAGGGGCGAGCTCCGGCAAAGCCGTGCATCGCCCTGGTTCCTACGTTATCCCAATCGACCTCTGCCGTCTTGCCAACAGCGGGATCTCCCTCGCCACCCTCTTCGCCCTGGGCCATCTCTGGCTCCGGCGGCTGATCAAGCTCGGGGGACTGGGACACCGTATTGGGCTCTGTGATCTTGGATTGCCGCCCCACCAACGTGTCAACCCGGATGGGCCGCGTGCCGCGACGAGACTGCATGTAGCCGGCGTTTCTCATGGAGACGCCGATCTTTTCCAGCTCATCGATCATTCCAGCTAAAATGTGGAGTCGCATGGCCTAGTTATACCTCCCTATGGCCTGTGGTGACAAGAGATCAACCAAGCAGGCCACGTGATCCAGTGAGTTCGGCGACGTACAAGCGGACCACTTCACGTCGTCTCTTCCGAACGTCCATCTTCGCAGCAATCTTACGTTTCTTGTTGCTCAGGCCCAGCACACGCTTGACCGTAGGGCTGACCAATCCGAACAGGTCCTCGACGTCTCCGAAGGCCCTGCTGTGGAAGCCTTCCTTGCCTGTGACCTCGTAGCCAACCTGGGTGAACTGGCGCGTGACATAGCGGTACCCGTACTTGGGGTCCTTCTCCTTCTCTAGCGCGGCCGTCTTACGGCGGTACGCGCTGAGCGCCAGCGCCTTCTGTGTTTCTGAGGCTCCTGCTGGCAGTAGAGCCTCGCCGATGATGGCCCGCCGCTTGTCCTTGCGTATCTTGGCCTGCTCCTCCTTCGTCAGCTTGCGCTTCTGCTTGACGACCTTCTTCACGCCCTTCGACGTCTGCTTGATCTCCAGGTTGGAACTGCCCAGGATATCCACCATCGTGGCCACCGGGCGCCAGGAGTAGGCTCGGAGGAAGTCGCCCACGTCCAGGTTGTTGAGCTTGACGAAGCTGTAGGAGCGCACCAAGAAGTCCACAGAGTGCTCGATGGTGCGCTCCTTCTCCTGCATCAGCACAGCGTTCTGGGCCTTGGCCGCCTCGACCTTGGCCGCCTCCCTGATGTCCTTCTGCTTCTTGCGGGACTTGGTGTTCTTCAGCCGGTTCTTCGTCTCTGCGTCCTTCTGCGCCTGCAGCCCCGCAACATCATCCTCACCCACGTAGAAGCGCGTCCCCTCAGAGGGATCGTTCGAGCTGATGGTGAAGCCGCCGATGTCCGTCAAGGCTCCCGTGCCGAAAAGCTGGTCGTAAGTGTCCGAGACCTTCGGGTTGGCCCAGCCGTCCCAGATCCAGGGCGGGCGGATGGCCTCCTCGATGGGCAAGTCGACCTTGTCCTTCTTACGGCGGGTGTAGCCCTCCTGAACCTCAAAGGCGCCGATCAGTAGCTGCGAGCCCTTATCGACGTTGATGTCCCTGAAGTACCAGTCAGGGTACCAGTCGCCGACCTTGACCTTAGATCCCTGGCCCAACAGTCGCCTGGTGCGGCCCTTCCACTTACTGGAGACGTCCCTGACCTTGGTGATTACCCCACCGCGCGGACCTCTCTGCTTCTTCATCGGAGGCAAGATCACAGGAGCCGCGACCACAGTCTTCTTCGCAGCGTCGCCCACAACCTTGTAGACCGTGGCCTTGTCGACTCCGAGGAACTCGGTACTCTCACGGTGGACCCGCGCGTGGATGAACTGGTACTGAGACCGACCGCCCTCCTGAGAGACCGTGTGCGCGAGCGTCGCGCACACCGCCAAGTACTGTGGGCTCACCAGCTTCATCAACGACTCGCCGCGCGTCAGGCTCCCCTTGACTCCAAGAGCCTTGGCCTGATCCGTCAGGTTCAGCGACGAGATCTGAAGCTGGGAATGGTCCATACACTTGTCGATGATCAACGACGGGAACCCAGGTACCATCGGAGGGTTGAACCTGCCGGAGCAGTCCATCCCACGAGACTCGAATCGGTACTTGAAGTACTGGAAGTTCACTGCCCTCTGCGCGTAGCTGACCTTGGCCCCAGCCTTCTTCACCTTGCCGGAGCGCATGGCGAACAGGTTCGCCTCGCTCAGGTTCTCGAACATCGGGATGATGCCGGTGTAGAGCTCGTGGTCCATGATCAGCCGTGCGAACCGGCGGCTAGACAGCTTCACTCCCCTGCGCACGTCCTCGACGTTGGGCGCGTAGTAGCGGCCGTTGAACAGCGCGTCGTTGCCCAAGATCTCGTTGTGAGTCTGGAGCTCGAGCCTGCTCACCTCGCGGAGGTACTGCCGCGCAAAGCTGAAGCTGTCGTACATCTCTGGGAAGATCACGTTGCAGCGGGGCGGAGGCGCGTACCAGATGTCAGGTCGGAAGATCTGGTTGTTCACCCGCGACTCAGTCGGAACCGTAACCGTCTTGCTGCGGCCAGTCTTGATCCCCAGGATGCGGTTCAGCGCATTCTCGACCTTGATGAGCTGCGTTTGAATCTGCGCCTGGTTGCGGTCGACTGTAGGGATCCTGCCATCTGGTGTTAGTTGGATAGACTGCCCTCCTGTGACCAGAGCCTTTATCTGCGTGGCGGCCTGGCCAACGATGGCGGCGTCCTTCTGCGCCTTCTTGGGTCCGGTCGCCATGCACTGCTGAGCGAGACCGGCCGCGGCCTTGTTGAACGCGGCCCACACCTTGATGAAGAGCCTGCCAGCGTCCTTGGACTTGTTCGCGTTCGGAGATCCACCTAGTCTCGTCTTGCGCCACGCCTGCATGTTCTGGCGCACCTCAACAGCTAGGTCCAAGCAGGCCTTCGCGTTGGCTCCGAAGCCGGCGTGCTTGGTCTTACCAAGTCCCACTGACCACCGCTGCTTCGCTTTGCGTGTGCTGCCTGGGACAAACTTGGCCGCCGGGCACGGGTAGACCTCGTGGAAGATGAACCCGAAGCACGTCTTGACTAGGCCGCGGAAGCTCACCAGCTTGCCGAGCGATCCGGTGGCCCGGTTCATCCACATGTTGAACGCCTTGCGGGCGAACAGCTTGGCCGTGGACGTGTCCTGCTCTGCTGCCGTGATCTGCTGCAAGACCTTTAGACGCAGCTCCGCTATCGACGAGAAATCGTTCGCCCCCCGGAAGGAGTTTCGTCCGTAGTACGATCCGCCAATGGCCTCGAGCATCCGGACAACACCTGCCAGGAGCCCACGGAGTTGGGGGAAATTAACCGAGCGCCCGTTGAGGAGTCGGCTGATGGTTCCTGTTCCGTGACCAAGCGGAGACGTGAAGAAGTTGCTGTTGGCTCCGATGAACGCTGCTTTGCGTCTTCCACCGAACAAACTCCCGCCGAAGTTGTACTGGAACGTCGTGTCCCAGTAGTTGCTGAAGTCCGAGCACTCGAGCACTACCGCTCGCTGCTGATGTGTCTTCTGGAACTTGATCGTTACCAGCTCTCCCATGAAGAGCAGCTTGTACTTGCTGTTGAACCAGTCGCGGTACTCGTCGCCGCCCTTGACCTTGCCCTCGATGGCGATGTTCCCGGCCTGGATGTAGTCGTAGTAGAAAAGATGGATCACCGTGCGCGGCAGCAGGTCCAACACCTTGTCAGTTGCGATGACTTGGATGCTCGCGCTGGCGGGTGTGTTCGCGGCCATCTGCACAGATGCGGAGATGACCGGAACCTCGATGCCCTCTAGGAAGAGGCGTAGATGTAGTTGGTTGCCCTCTGCCACGGGATCACGGGATGAAAGGCGGCTTGGCCGCCTTCACAACGCCAGCAGCCGTACCAGCGATGGTGCCGGGCAGCGACGTAGCTAGGTTGAACACCTGCTTGGCCTTGTTGACCAATGCCCCGGTGCCGTGGATGGCGATGCCCGCGGTGAAGTCGATCGTGTCCGCCGTCTTCGTGATGGTGTGCGTGAAGTCCGATCTCCAATTCTGCATCTTGCTGGGCTTGGTCACATCCACTCCCAGCTTGGCGAGCTCGAGCAGGAGCTTCTTCTCCATGTCCTCCTCGTAGATCTCGTTCAGGTCGACATCCTCCTCCATGAGGCTCTTCGGCAAGGACTGGAGAGAGCCGCCAATGTACTCGTCGTAGTTGTCTGTGATCTTGCTGCGCAGCGGGAGCTGACGCTCCGGAGCCTCTCCAGGTAGCGTCGCCGCGTCCGCGTAGGTGGCCTGACCGGCCAGGAGCTCGGCGCCGGCTATACCCTTCGGCACCACCATCCTGCGGCCGTAGAAGTAGGTCTTCACGTTCGACAGGAAGGCGTTGACCTTCGCCTCGTAGTTGCTCAACCCCTTGAAGATGGCGCCCTGGATGGCAGCCTTGCCCACCAATGGGCCAGCCGCTCTCTCCGCTGCCTGCCGCACAGCCCAGGTCGTGCTCAAAAGCTGGTTCGGGCGCAGCTTGTCCTTCCGGTCACGCAGCTTGTTGATCGTATCGTTGAAGAACTCTGTGCTGGTGAGGTCCTTCGCTGGGACTTGCACGTTGGCAGAGATCGGGTATTGCGTTGAGCTGGACAGCAGACCGATGTACGTGTGCGCCGTCACGAAGAGCGTGAACTGGAACGGGACGTGGTAGGGGAAGTCGGCGCTGTGTGACGCCTGGGCGTCGAGCATGTACCCCTCGACGATCTGGTCGTCGAAGTAGAAGTAGATGCGGGCGTCGAGCTCCACCAGCTTCGTGCCGCGGAGATAGTTCTCGTAGTTCTTCCAGAACTCATTCTTCCAGTTGAAGTCGATCGTGTTCATCAACAGGCCCTGGACCTGCATGATGCGCGGCTTCTCGCCGTAGAAGAAGATGTAGGGCTCGCCGAAGGTCTCGACGATCTGCTGCTTCTCAGCGCGTGCGTCGATGACCTGCTGGGCGATGAAGTTGGAGTAGTTGAAGGTCGCGCCCTCGGGAGGGATCTCTCGCAGCTCCTCGACTGAGCCTCTGATGCCTTGGCTCTTGGCGGTGATCTGGGAACCTGAGTCGACCAACGGCACCTCTTTGCCGTCGGAGCGGATGACCTTGATGATGGCGTAGGTGTCGTCCTTGATCTCAACACCTCGCAGAGGGCGTCTAACGCCCTCGAAGTCCAGAGCCTTCTTATCGACGATGTCGTCGAGGTTCCGGGCGAAGCCGTCAGTCCGCATTTCGACATAGGTGGCCATGTATCCTCCTCAGATCTGGATGTTGACCTTGATCAGGTCATCCTTGATCTGCCTGCTAGTAACCTCCGCGCTGAAGTCCTGCCCTGTCTGGATCTCGAACAACCGCGCTCGCACTAGCTTCAGATACGGATCCTCCACAGCAATGCTGTCGCGGATGACGATCGTTCGCATTGTGCCATCTCGGATAGGTATGCGAAAGAACAACTCGCTCCGAACGGCAACCTTATTCGTTCCTGCTTTGGCTCGTGGCATTAGGCGCTCTTCTTATCCTTCGTCGGTTCCTTCTTCTTCTGCTGAGCGATCATGTCCAAATTGGCGTTCATCTTCCCGAACCACACCGTATGGACCTTCAGCTCCTGGAGCTGGGCACTGTCCTTCTTGTTGATCTTGCCTTCCAGCTCTGTCGGGTCCAGGCCAGCTCGCTTGGCGACCTTCTCGCTCATGGTACGGATACCCATCGCCGCGGCGCCCCTAACGCCACCCTCTCGCATCTCATCCGTGGTCATGCCGCCGCGCATGATCCCTAGCTGCTTCTCGATGTCGACGTCCTTGAAGCCCTGGGCTTTGAGATTCTCCCTTACGCTCTCGACATCCTCGCCACGAATCAGCTTGTCGATGTCGGCCTTCTTCATCTTGCCGGACACGCCCAGGTCGTGAAGACGCTTGCGGATACCACGACGCGCCCTGTCGGAAATAGCGCCTCCGCCCTCGATGTCCTCCTTCAAGCCGAACTTCTTGGCCTCCGCGTTCACGCGGATGGCTCCCTCGAGCACCACTCCGATGTCAGTGGAACCCTGACCCTCACGCTTCATCGCCGCCAGCATGGCAGCAGCCTTGTCCGGGTCCTGTGCCGCAGCCCGAGCCAAACCTTCCATGCGATCGAGGTAGTCCTTACCTGTTGCCCCCATCGCCCCCTGGAAAGCCTGAGTCAGTGCGGAGTCACCCCCACCGCCGAGCCTCTCTATGGTCCGCATGCCTCGATCGCCCAGGCCCTCACGCAGCCTCTTACGGCGGCGCCTGACCTTCTCATCGAAGGCCACCTGGTCGCCGACCATGATGCTGGCGCCAACCTTGCCGGCGCCCTCTGCTAGAGCCGCTGCCTGTGGATCTCCGCCATTGGCCAGGCGAATAGCAGCAGACCTTGCTGCGTCCGTTATCCCGCCCTTGTCGTTGGCGATCTCCCCCATCAGACCTCGAGCCTTCTTGAGCTCGGCCTCGTACCCTTTGTCGTCTCCCTTTCTCTTTGCCTCACGAGCTCGAGCAAACGCACGCATGGCCTGCTCTCCCCGCGGGTCCTTCTTGAGCTCCTCGAGTCCCTGCTCCGTGACTGGGACTCCCTGAAGGCCTCCCTGACTCGCAGCCACAACCTGACCCAGGGAACCGGCAAGCCACGAGTCGGCTACGCCTCCCCGCAACTGCTTTGCCAGGTCCTCGACTGTCTCGACCTGGCGCTCCTCGACGGCCGTGCGAAGGTCCTGCCCCTCTCTGAGGTTCAAGCCCCCGATACCGCCCATACCCGTGAAGCCGCCTCTGGCCTGGCCTTGCATCGCCTGCAGCCGCCCCATCGCCTGGCGCTCGTTTAGGCCCTCGAACATCTTCCTGGCCTGCTCGCCCGCTCTTCCGGAACGGATCCGAGTCAAGACCTTCTTGGTGTACTCCTCCTGCTCCTCTTGATCCATGTCCCCGTAGGTGCCCATGATCCCGCCGGAGCGACCGCGCAGGGCCAGCATCTCGCCAGAGCGCATGTACTGCTGAATCTGCTTCGCACCAGCACCGCCCATCGCAGTGCGCATCTCGTCTGCGCCGCCGTAACCAATGGCCGCCGCTTCCTCGTCGCCTGTGACGCCTCGAGAAGCTCGTCCCAAAGCCTGCATCTGCCGGACGTCTGACTGCCTGAACCTGAGAGAGAACGGAGAGCCGAAGATCCCGCCCATGCCCTTGCCGATGCCCGACGGGCCGAAGCCCATTCGCATCATCTGCTTGGCGCTGCTCATGCCCATGCCGCCAAAGCCTCCGCCGAGCTCGCGCTGCACCATCCCCTGGTCGCCCATCGTCTCGGTCATGTAGTCGCGGTTGCCCGTGATGGCCGAGCGGACCATCGAGCGCACAGCCTCCGGTGAGAGGCCTACACCGCGCCCTGTGGTGCCGAAGAGGCGGTCGGTGAACCGCTGCCACGTCTTGCCCACACGGTACGAGAAGTCGGCCCCAGCCTCCTTCAGCGGCCCGGAGATGTTCTTCTCCCACCAGCCGCCGATCTTGCGCTTGAAGCCCTCGTACGTGTCCTGCATCTGCTGCTCGCCCTGGCGCTCCTGGGCGTCCAAGGCCCCTTCCGAGCGAGCTGCCTGGATGGCCATCATCCTGGGCATTTCCCGTGCCATCTTGGCCACGATTTCGGCCTGGCGCTTGTTCCCTCCCATGAACCGCTGGATGATGCGGCGCGTTATGAGCTTGTCCCGGCCGCTGCCGCCGTAGAGCCGGCTGCCGGTCAGAGATCTGACGATGCCCATGGCAGCCTCTGGGCCGCGCTGAGCCAGCTGGCCGCGCAGCTCGCCCTCGTTCTCCACGAACTGGTAGGCGCGGCCTCCTGAGACGTTCCTGCGAGCCCTGCGGCTCATTTCCCCCACACTCATGGCCCCAGAGGTGAACTTGGCCAGGCCGACCTCATCCAGGCCTGTCCCCTCCTTGTTCATCATGGACGCCAGAGCCCACCTGCCGACGCGAGAGCGGGCGAAGCGGGTCGTCGCACCCGCCAACATGGTACCGAGATTCTGAGCGCCCTCAGCGCCCGTACCGAAGCCTGCCTCCCCGAGCTGCCGTGAGCTCACGACGCCCCCGAAAAGGGCCGCTCCGCTCACCTGCTGCGCCCTGGCCATCATCTCAGCGCCCTGCTGGCCGGTGCCGCCGATGCTGCGGGCCATCTGGGCTCCCATGCCCATCACAGCCTGCGCCTGACGGGCGCTCATGCCCGTGTTGGCCTGCGTCTGCCTGACCTGGGTCGCGTGCTTCGTGATGTCCTGGGGCGTCCAGAAGCCCTGCTGTCGGGCGCTCTGGAAGAAGGGCACGGCCTCGCTGAGGGTCGTGTTGAAAGTCTTGGCTATCTCAGTGAGCGACTCCTTCATCTGGGTGAACTTCTGCTTGAACTCCCGCGCATCCTGTACACCCCGGAACTGTCCCATCGCCGCGCCCTGGTTCATGATGCCCAGCAGCTCCTGCGGGGTCGTCATCATGTCCTGGGATCCCATCTGGTTGAGCATGCGGCCGATCTGGCGCTGCTCCATCTGACCGAAGCCGTAGCCTGTGCGGCTCTGATCGTTCGTGAAGCGGAAGTTGTTCTGCAGCGAGGCGCTGACCTGGTTCTGGAACTGAGCTCCCTCAGACATCTGGCCGAAGGCGTACTTGCCGGCCGCGTACATCGCCATCACTGGGGCGGCGTACATCGCTGCACCACCGATGCCCTTGGCGATCCCTCCGATGCCTCCTCGAGCCACAGCGCCCATGTTGGACGAGATCCCTGCGCCGCTCTGCCAGCCGACACCACGGCCGAAGCCGCGCATGCCCGCGGTCATCGGGTCCATCATCGCGCCGGCCCGGCCGCCCATCATCATGCCCGCGCCCATCATGATCGGGGCGCCGTAGCTTGCTGCGGCGTTGTACATCCCCGGAGCCGCCGCCATCCCCTGGTTGAACTCGGCAGTTCCTGGGGAAGCCATGGGTCCGTAGGGGTTTGCGTAGGTCGGAGCCATGCCAGACGCCTGGCCCATCGGACTGATCTGCTGGGCGTAGGTAGCGTTGTTGCCGAACATGCCCTGCTGTCCGGCCATCATCTGATTGATCTGGTGACTCGTTATCGCCATTACGATCTCCGAAGAGAAACTGCTTCAGCCTATCAAATTCGCTGCAATTACTCCAGATCTTGCCGGTATAAGAACTGTGAACCGGAAAGGAGCTAAATTATGATCGTAGAAGGAACCATCGTCATTGCGACGGTCTCTGTCCTCCTGATGGAGCCAATCAAGACTCTCCTCCTCGCCAATACTACGCTGGATGCAGTGCTAGACAAGCCTGTGGCCAGAAAGCTGGAGCACGGCGACAAAGAGGCGGAGGTCTTCCTGGACGACTTCACGGACGAGGAGTCGAACGAGCTGCACACCCAGTTCATGATCGCCAAGACGGAAAAGGGTGAGTGGCGCGTGTTCAGCAAGGCCGAGATCGAGCTGAAGAAGCAGGTCAGCTTCATCGAGGGTGCGCTGAAGAAGGGGCTGCCCGTGGGTCCGCAGGCTCTGAAGAAGATCTGCAGCATCGTGCGAGAGCGCGACGGCGAGGTCTCCCGCGCCAGGAGCCGAAAGGTCAAGATGCGGGCGAAGGAGCTCAGCAAGGCAGCGCAGAAGGCGAACAAGCGGCTCGCAAGGGCCGCGTAGCTACATCCCCACCACGGAAAGGGGGCCGTGGTGGGGGTGAAAAACCGATCCCCTTTTCGCTATAAGTCCTGTGTCCGGGAATACCGGGCGACCGAGAGCGCAGGCAACGCTGGTACCACCAGCAGCGCGAGAGGCCGCCCGCCTGGACGGGCGCTCGACAATGTGTGATCACACGCTACGAGCAGACACACAAGTTCGGGCGCCCGAGCACCCAGGACGTTCAGTGCCGGAGGTCCCTGTGAATCGGGGACGTGATTCCGAGCCAGGTGCGCCCGCTACGGGAGCTCATTTTTAGTGCAAAAACGATCGCTGCGTTGGGTATAAGGTTCATGACGGGTAGTTCAACGGTAGAACACCGCTCCCAAGCGCATGTTGCGGGTTCGAGTCCCGCCTCGTCTTAGCTATCCCACAAAAGAAAAGGCCCCGTGTCCAGCGGGGCCAAGGAGGTGATGTCCGACGGCTATGGCGACGAACCAAGAAGAACAGATCTAGTATGCACAGGCCACCGAGGGAAATCAAGCGCCGCTCGCATGCAGAACACGAGTACCCTCTCCCGCGAACGCAGTGTTGGGCAGCGCGAAGCCGGCGCCCCTCCAGTATGAGTGAGCCGGCTTACCTGTGGGAAGCAAGGATCCCAAACGCAGAAAAGGCGCCTGACCGTTTCCGATCCAGCGCCTCTCCGCCCGTAGCCGATCCCGAGAGATAAGCACGGTGTTACTTCCTTCGGCCACTCACCCTGCCAGGAAGAAGGACCCTGTATGGAGTGAGATCAACCAGCCTTTCGACTGTGGACTGGGGCTTGTTACCCCTGCCGCCAAGCAACTCAGACACCCTGCCAAAGCCCAGATCTGATGTCAATACAAAAAAGAAGGGGCACGCCGAAGCGTGCCCCAACTCGAGGAGGGCCAAACGGTGGCTGTAGACCTTGTGACAGGTCTCCGTTCGGACCTTATGGCTGATCACATGCTACAGCAGTCAAGCCGCTTGAAGCAAGGATCTGTTTAGCACCGTTCGCCTGATCTCCTGTGCGGCCTTCCGTGCCGCTTCCTCGGCCTGGCGCTCGAGCTCCCTGCGCTCGAGCACGCGCCGCGTACAGGTGACGCAGAGGTGCTGTGTTGGATTTCCATGAAGATGAGCCAGCCCAGGGATCGCGTGCCCACCACAGTGTTCGCATCGCATCATAACGGGCCTCCGTCCAGCATGGCCCGCTATGTGCGCGGGCCGGTTAAGAACTGCTTCCAGGCGCCGGCGGTCTCCTTGTGCCGGCTGACCCGCCGCACCACAACATCTTGTGGTAGGCGGGTGTAAGGTGTCGGTATATGCCCAGAAAGCTGTTCATTGATCTACCTTCAGTATGACCACGTTGTTCAAAAAGTCAATGATCAACCCGCGTAATCACAGCTAAAAAAGGGGCGCGGGAGGAGAAGTCCCGCAACCCCGTAGACGTAACCCAGGAGGAGATCACGCCGTCAGCTTGTAGCCCAAGTACTCGCGTATGATCTGCAGCTCCACTTTCGAGAGCTGTTCCATCCCTTGGCGCATCATCCAGTTCTCGAACGCCTTGATCTCTGGCGTGAGAGCTTCTGCTGCCTTGACCGGCTCACGACCAGCCTGCTGCTGGAAGGATTCTCGGTCTGTGCTCATGCTGATCGTAATTCCTACTTCTTGATTCGCCATAGCTAGTTCTCCAGTTGTCGTCACTCGCCTTATCCCTACCCTCTCGCGTTTTTTGCACGCAGGCAAGGATGATCCATCCATCGGTATAAGAGCTTTGTGCACCTACGAACGGCGCTTAGCCGTTTTCAAAACTACAGGAGGAAGACAATGTTCATCGTAGAGAGAGAAGGAAGCGGACACATCGTCGCAGATGACGTGCTGGATGCTGTCTCTAAGTTCAACAAGCTATTCAAGGGAGGGCTGATAGCTGAAGGAGCCAACAGCGCCCACTTCAATGTCTGGAACACCATGACCACCGAGTTCTCTGTGGTCCGACTCGACAAGGGCAACTGTGAGCTCGTGTTCCACCTCGACAAAAACCAGCGCAAGAAGCTCATCGAGGAGATGATGTTCAAGGCGCACTGCGACGACACAGTGCTGCGCCAGCTCTGCGAACTCGCCGCCCTACAAATCAACACCCAAGACGCTTACAACGACTGGGTCCAGCTCGACCTGCCCTTTGAGGAGGAGAAGAATGAGACTGACTCCTAAGCTGATCCGTCAGCTACAAGCAGCAGCTCAAAAGTACGGAGACGACGCCTTCTTCGGCGTGCGATCGAAGGACCACGAGTTCTTCGTGTGCAACTGGGTCTTCGGACTCAGGTTCGCACCTGGAGAGATCATGAACTGCCCGCACGTCAGAGCCCTGGAAGACGAGACCGATAGGATCTGCGAGCAAAGCGACACCAAGCGCGACATCGTGCGCCACATGTTCAGCCGCTCGTGGATGGACATCCTGGTAGGCACGGGCATCTACCAGGACGCCCACCTGGTCAAGCTCCATGACGACGAGCACGCGATCTTCGCTGACCGCGGCTGGAGCGCCATCCCCTTCGAGACCGATGGCGGCCGGCGCTTCTACGTCAAGGAGGCCTACTTCGACGTTGCAGAAGAATCCATCGGTAACGGAATCACTCCGACCATCTTCCGCCCTATCAACAGCAGCGCCTACCCAGGTGAGTACCGGCCGATGCTGTTTCAGGACGAGGACGGTGAGGTGCGGGGGCTGGTCTACACGATCAGCGAGGAGAACCTGCGCCACCCAGTTGATCCCATGCAGAAGTGGAGGCAGGAGGTAGAAGAGATCATGCCGGAGCTCCAATGACCGGCTACGACGCGAACAAGTACGAGGTCCAGAGTCTGCCGGGGTGGCTTACGCCACAGGTGTGGGGCACGCACATCAAGGTTCGTAAACGGGACGGACAAGACGGAATCTCCTGGGACGACTTGCAGGAGATCAAGAACGAGATCGCCGGAGAGGAGGCTGTGGCGATCGAGATCTACCCTGCTGCGCAGGATCTGGTCTACGAAGAGAACATCCGACACCTGTGGGTCGTCCCTCCTGACTTCCCGCTGCCGAATCTCAGGAGGTGAGACATGGCATTCGACGCAGACGAGGCTCTGCACAACATGAGCAACGAGGAGAAGCACGAGCTGCTCTATGAGATCTGGAACACGCTCTACCCGGATGGAGACTTCGATCACGAGTGGTCCGCGGACGAGCTGGAGAAGATCGCCGAGCTGTTCCAAGAAGCTGGGCTGGTGAAGCCATGAGCCGATACCTCAGCAAGATGTGGGTCGGCATCGAGCAGAAGATCAAGACACTGCACGGCGTCGAGTGGCGCACAGACCGCAAGATGATCGGAGTCGTCATCAGGTCAGGGAGGGGCACGCAGTGCGGACACTTCATGTTCTGGGACGTGTCGATCAACGGAGAGAAGAAGACGGCCAGTGGAGCGGAGGATCGGATCTTCCCGTTCCACTACGTCACGCTCGAGCCCCACGAGAAGCCGCCCAAGGACATGATCCCTGCCCTGGGCTTCTGCAACGACGGCAACGACTACGCATTCAACTACAACGGGAGGCCCTGCATCATCACCAAGGCCGCTATGTGCGGCATGGAGCAAGGCTTCGAGCCGGTGCCTCCAGAGAGGTGCCCGGATAAATGGGAGATCAAATGATAGAGAAGTTGATCATGGGCTTCGTAGAGAAGTCGGGAGGACTAGAGAAGATCATCAAGGCAAGGAACGGATTCCGATCTGTTCCTGACAAAGACCGCGCCGAGTTCATCAGGCGATGCGCGAAGACTGACGAGGGTGCCCGGCAGCTCATGGCTGCTGCCCTACTCGGATTCTCCATCGCTGCCGAGATAGGCAAGAGCTTCAACGCCCAGATCCAAATCAACCAGGAGGAGCAGAACTGATGGCGAAGAAGATCAGAAGCTCATTGCAAGGCAAGATCAAATACCGACTGATGAGACGAGATCGATTCAACGCGAGTGAGCCGTGGATCTACGCCGTTACCCAGATCAAAGAAATACCACTGGGGCTTGTGGAGCAGGTAGGCCTCGCAAGCTGGGTGGTAGTAGACGACGCACACAGCGGACGCATTTTCCCCAACCGCGCAACAGCTGTTGAGTGGTTGGTAGACAGGAGGAGACATCAAATGGAGAAACTGAAAGACACCGTAACTGACGAAGAGTTTGATCCAGCAGAGCTGCCGGTTCAGGTCTGCGGCAGTGCGGCCGGGTACTACATCGGACAACTCGAGCCCTGCGGGGCTCCGTTCAGCAGGCTCAGCGGCTACTACAAGACGTTCGGCGATGCAGAGAAGGCCTTGAAGGCTGGGTGGCCCGACAGGGGCGCTGACGAAAACAAGACGCTCGTGCGCGGCCTCGTGGCAGCAGGCAAGATCGGCAAGGTGCCCGTAGACCCAACGATCGAGAAGCTCAAGGCGGGGGCAGCCCAGGCCATCGAGGAGTTCGACGAGGACGAGCTCGAACGGTTCTCGGAGGAGCGGCGCAAGTGCCCGCACGGCAACGACCCCGTTGACTGCGATGCGTGCTACCACCAGGCTGACCTCGCCTACGACTCGGCCAGGGAGGACGAGAGACGATGAACCCCAAATGCCCTGAATGTGGATCTACAGAACTCCACGTTGCGTGCCACACGATGTACAAAATGATCGATGGAGAGTTTGGTGAGATTGTCACAGACGGTCCACAAGAGAACCTCATGAGTGACACTTACGTGGCATGTGCCAAGTGTGACATGGAGGGGGAGTTCCGCCTTTTCGATCCTGATCAACCTATTGCTCTCGTACCCATTACGCCGGAGGCGTCGAAGCCGGAGATTTTGGGTGTGGTGGGGGGATGTAGGATGCCGATGTGCCCACACTGCTCCGTGGCCCTGGTGCGGGACGGCAACGACGCCCCCGGCTTCCACCACTGTCCCCAGTGCAGCAGCTCGTTCATGAGCGTGCGTGTGCGTTGTGACGACTGTGGCTGGAAGGGGATAGAGTGTGAGCTCTCTGAGAGGCTGGAGTCGATGTCTGATCTTGCTGCGCGGCTTGACGTGGGAGGTGAGGTTCCGGCCGGGGTTTGTCCTGAGTGCGGTGCGTTGGCCTACCTCGAGCGGACGAACAACAAGATGTGGGCTCACATGGATCACATAGCGCGGCTTGAAGTTGCCTGGTATGGCAAGTCGAACCTTGATGGGCGCGGTCCTGGCGTAGACTCGGTGACGGTGGAATGCACCCAATGTGGCGAAGTGGTCCACGAGCTCTTCAACGCGGAGTTCGAGAGATGATCAACCACTACTTTGCGCTTCTCGATGCGGAGGGCGCTTGCCACGTCACGCTCTCTGCGCCGCAATGGGGCACATCCATCGCAGAAGACGGAACCATCACCGCGCCACGGGACACGTTCTGGCAAGGCCCAGCACCGCCCTGGTGTCATCAGATCGTCGAAGTAAGATCGCCTGAACCTTGGTATAAGGTACCTAGTGATCACAAGACGATTATCTGGTCTCGGACATGCTAGGACTCGGTCTAAGACAATGCCTGCGCCTCTCACTGAACTGCGGAATCTGCAAACAGAACTTCACAGATGACGACCCGCTAAGGTATCCAGAGGTGCGGTGGCTGGGCGATCGGCGTGGCCTCATCCTGTTCTACTATGCCGAGGGGCACTGTCCTTTGTGTCGGATGCCGATCGAGCATTCCAGGAAGCTGGAGCTGAAGATCATAAACTACTACAAACTATACAAGGAGGGTAAGGAATTGCTGAAACCACCCAGGAGTAAGAAGTTCTTCGTGCACATGGAGCGAGAGGGCACGAAGACGCAGATGTGGAGAGGATGGGTAGATGGCGACCAGGTCGTCTCCCAGTGGGGCATCAAGGACGGCAAGATCCAAGAGACCATCGACATCCCAGGATCGAAGGGCAAGAAGGGGACGAAGGCGTTCATCACGCCGGAGGACTCGGCAGTCAACGATCTGGTGCGGGACGTCAAGAAGAAGGCCCAGAAGGGCTACGAGATCATCACCGGCCCCTCGCGCGGTCCCTTTGCGGACATGCTCGAGCAGGAGCTCGGTGACGTGACCAAGGCGACGGAGATCGACTTCTCCGGTCCTTTGCCGAACAACGTGGCTTTCTCGAAGCCGCAGAACTCGGTGGAGCCCAAGAAGCTGATGAAGCTCGCCGCACGAGAACAGCAAGGAGTCGGAGGGCCGCCTCTGGTGTGGACAGTGAAGAAGAACGGCATGTGCTACATCGTGACGAAGGATCGCAAAGAGAAGGTGTGGATCCAATCACGCGGCAAGCTGATCATCGAGAACGACAAGTTCCCCCACCTGGTGGAGGCTTTCGACAGCTTCCTTCCTCCCAGCTCGATCATACTCTGCGAGTTCTACGTGGGAAAGGGGAACACGAAGAAGGACTTCACGGCGATGCAACAGATCAGCAATTCGCTGGTGGGCCGCGCCCTGGAGATGCAGGAGCAGCTCGGCAAAGTCCACGCCTACGTGTTCAGAGTTCCGTTCTACCTGGGCAAGAACTACGAGAAGGACAGCCCATGCACGGTGTGGCTATCCCTGTTGAACTCGCTGATCGACGGCTGGGATCCACCGGACACTCCTCCGGGCATTGAGCCTTGGGGTCAGTCCGGCCTGGCACAGTACGAGTTCATCCACGGGCCGGCGATCTCTGACGACACCTACGAAGAGGCCATCGAAGAGATGGAGCGGTTTGGCTACGAGGGGTGGGTGGTCTACGACTGCTGGAACTCTCTTGGCGAGAAGCACATCTCGTTCAAGGGCCAGCCCGATCGACCCAACGTCTGCTGGAAGGTCAAGAAGGCGCTGGAGGACGACTTCATCGGCCTATGGGATCCACGGGGCGATGGTATGCACTGCACGTCCAAGTGCCGTGTCCCAGATCAGAAGTCCTACATGGAGCAAGGCAAGACCAAGAAGTGCTGCGTGTGTGGCAAGAGGCTCAAGCCTGACGGCACGTTCGGCACCGGGAAAAACAAGGAACGGGTAGGAACGCTATCGCTCTACCAGTACGGCGCGGACGGCGTGAAGCGGTACGTGTGCGAGGTGAGCAGCGGGCTGACGGACGATCAGAAGCAGAAGATCGCAGACGAGGGCTTCTGCGTAGAGACAGTCGTGATCGGATACCAAGACCGCGGCTTCATAACCCAGGGCGACGACAGCAACGCCCTACAACACCCGAAGGTTCTCGGCTTCCGCGAGGACAAGGAGCTCAACGAGTGCGTGAGCGAGGAGGTATAGATGATCATAGCGAGCCTGAAACAAGGTGATGACCCGGCCGTGCTGGTCGGGCTGTCCCGCAAAAACGCGGAGGAGCTCATCAAGGGCCATCCGATCTTCAAGCCCAAGGAGGAGACTGGTCTTCCCGTCACACTTATCATCGTGGGCGGGGAGACCGAGGAATCGATCATGGGAGAGCTGAAGGAGCACTTCAACATCCCGGACGAGGTCATCGACGATCGGAAGGCCGGGCACGATGGAGGCGCCTAAGCCGTCGTTCGAGAACGAGGAAGGGCAGACGATCCTCTACGACACCGTGCGCGAGGCCATGGACGAACAGCACTACCCGATGCAATTGGTGGGCGACGCGGCCAAGGCCGTAGAGGCCGCCGTCAACATCGGCATCGACTCGCA
>Ga0316194_10001154_pt1 | contig 18019 bp, 8 predicted proteins | sample CroRivsedime1_MG_FD_204936 | JGI IMG/M metagenome (GOLD analysis project Ga0316194, IMG submission 204936) | Coastal sediment microbial communities from Maine, United States - Cross River sediment 1 | ecosystem: Environmental > Aquatic > Marine > Coastal > Sediment | place: USA: Maine...
CTGGTGGCGCGGTATTCGCGAAAGCAGCCCGGCGATCGGCTCGGCACTGGCTCGCGCGGAAAGTTTTCTGTTGCTGGGCGGCCTGCTTGGGGTATTGCTGGCCGGCGTTGCTGTCGCGCTAAGCGCCAATCGGTACGCCCGGCGCCACTATGACCACGTCGGTGTGTTGAAAACGCTGGGCGCTACGCCGAACCAGATCCTGTTTGGCTATCTGCTGCTGCTGACTGTGGTCGGAGCGGTAGCCGCAGCGTTTGGTCTGCTGATCGGCGCCGGACTGCATCTGGCCCTTGTTGCCATATTGCAGAGCATGATTCCGGTGGAGTTGCCGGCGCCAACCATGCGTCCTCTGGCGCTCGGCGCGGTTACCGGCATGATCTGTGTGCTGGCGTTTGCGTTGCCGCCACTGCTGCATCTGAAGAACGTCTCGCCGATGCGCGTGATCCGTCGCGATCTGGGCAGTGCACCACCTTCTCAGGTGCTCAGTTATGGCGCTGCGATCGTCGGCAGTCTCGGGCTGTTGATCTGGTACAGCGGCAGCCTGTTTCTCACCTTCTGGACGCTGGTGGGTACATTGAGCGCTCTGCTGCTGTTTGGTCTTCTGGCGAATCTGTTGCTGCGAGGCGGTCGGGTGTTAGGCATGCAGGCCGGTAGTGGCTGGCGTCTGGCGCTGGCGGGATTGCAGCGCCGGCGGCGGGAAAATACCGCACAGATTCTGATTTTCGGTCTGGCGATCATGTTGCTGCTGATTCTGTTGCTGCTGCGTACTGCGCTGCTTGATGAGTGGCGCAATCAGGTGCCGGACAATGCGCCGAATCACTTCGCGATGAATATAACGCCGGATGATGTGGCGGAGATCGGCCTGATGCTCGATGCCAATGCCCGGGAGCAGGGTGGTCTGTATCCGATGATTCGCGGCCGCACTGTGGCGGTAAACGGCATCGATGCAAAAGATTGGGAAGAACAGCATCGCCCCCAGCGCGGTGAAGGACCCCGCCTGAGCTCCAGCCGTAACCTGACCTGGGCCAGCGAAATGCCTGGCGAGAACAAACTGGTGGCTGGTGACTGGTGGCAGCCGGGTGATACCCGCTCGATGGTTTCACTCGAAGATGACTATGCCGAAGATCTCGGTCTGAGCATCGGCGATGTCATGACCTTCGATATTGCCGGCCAGCGGGTTGAAGCGGAGGTTACCAACCTGCGCCGACTCGATTGGGAAAGTATGCGCCCCAATTTTTTCATCATTTTCTCACCAGGAGCGCTCGAATCTTTCCCGGCTACCTACATGACCAGCTTCTATCTTGAGGCTGATCAGAAACGTTTTCTCAATGAACTGCTGGGGCGTTTTCCGACCATCACAGTGATCGAAGTGGATGCGTTGATTGCACAGGTCAAGAGCATCATCGACCGGGTGACCCAGGCAGTCGAGCTGGTTCTGGGATTGGTACTGGCATCCGGATGCCTGGTGCTGATCGCCAGTATTCAAGCCAGCAAAGACGGACGCATGAGTGAACATGCTCTGATCCGTACGCTGGGTGGTAGCCGGAAATTGATCACCGGATCCCTGGCTGTGGAGTTCGCCACGTTAGGGCTGTTTGCCGGTGCGGTAGCCGTCGTTGGCGCAGAAATCACTGTGGCTATTCTGGAGACTCAGGTGTTTGACCTCGGGGTGAGCTTTCATCCCTGGTTGTGGCTGTTTGGACCTCTGATTGGTGCGCTGATTATCTTTGTGGTGGGTATGGCTGGCACCCGTTCACTGATCTCGTCGCCTCCGATCATGGTGCTGCGCGGTTTAAACTGATTTTACCCGCGGCGGAAAATTGACACGCACGACAGGTTGCCTCGCGACACATGGCGTCTAGGTTTGATAGACGTAGTCTTGAAGCTGCTGATACATGCGGGATTTCTCATCTGTTGCTGACCAGCTGGAGCGCTCGATCGCTCTTGCGCAGGCCTCCCCGGCCAATCTACTGATCAACGCTCAGGTATTTCTGCCTGGTGCGCGTGCGCTGGGTTGTTCAGTTGGCCTCGATGACTTCGGTACCGGATTTTCCTCATTGGGCTATCTGCGCAACTTTGAAAACTGGCCAACACCCGGGATTACGGGCTGGTGGCTTCCATCGTCAGCATGGGCCGTATTCTGGGAATGAAAGTGGTGGCTGAAGGGGTAGAGGAAGCAGAGCAGATCAGTCGACTGAAACAGATCGGCTGCGATTACATTCAGGGCTATTTCTATTCGAAATCGCTGATTGCGGCAGATTTTCAGACCTTCGGCAGCGAAGCCGAGTTGCGCGACGTCGGTTAGCGGAGTAAAACGCCGGGTTCAATCTCTGGCATGAGTGGATCAGTTGGAAACGGCACAGGCCACACAGCGCGCTCGCGACGAAAGTAAAAAACTCCAGAAGAAGCTCAGACGGCTGGTGGGTCGAGCCATTACCGACTACGGGATGATTGAGCCTGGCGACAAGGTCATGGTCTGTCTGTCTGGTGGTAAAGATTCCTATACGATGCTGGATCTGCTGATCAACCTGCAGCAGCATGCACCCGTGGACTTCGATCTGGTCGTGGTGAATCTGGATCAGAAGCAACCGGGTTTCCCCGCGCACGTGCTGCCGGAATATCTGAGCAATCTGGGCGTCGAATACCATATCCTTGAAGAAGATACCTACAGCATCGTTCAGGCGTTGACGCCCACAGGTAAAACTACCTGTCCGGTGTGTTCACGGATGCGTCGAGGCATTCTCTACACGTTTGCCAGACGAATTGGCGCAAACAAACTTGCTCTGGGTCATCATCTCGACGATGTTGTGGAGACCCTTTTCCTCAATCTGTTTTACGGTGGCCGGATGAAAGCGATGCCGCCAAAACTGAAGAGCGACGACGGCTCGAATGTCGTGATCCGGCCGCTCTACTATTGCCGGGAGGCCGACATCGCCAGCTTCTCCGAGCTGTGTGGCTATCCAATCATTCCCTGTAACCTGTGTGGCTCCCAGGACAATCTGCAGCGTCAGGTGATCAAGGATATGTTGCAGCAGTGGGATCAGCAGACACCCGGTCGGGTTGCGGCAATTGCCCGCAGTCTGCGACACATAGTGCCCTCTCACCTGGGTGATCGTGATCTGTTCGACTTTGTGTCGCTAGCCGTGGATGGAGACGCCGGGGCACCAGAACTCAACGTTCTGGATCTCACCCCTCCCCGAAGTCTGATGCCCTGAAGCGGATCTCGTCGCTGGCTAGAGCTTCTGTGGACTCAAGGACTTCGGTCAGGGCTACCTCAAAACTGCGTACCAGGCCGATCAGGTTATTGGAGTCGCCCTGGGCAAGCGCCAGTTCCAGTGTTTTTGAGGCTTCTTTAAGGCGACGTGCGCCAAATGAACCGGCTACTCCATGCAGATTGTGGGCGAGGCGTTCTGCTTCTTCGAGTTCATCGCTGGTCACATAGGCGCGCATCTTGGTTGCCGCGTCGCCGTAGTAGCCGCCGAAGTCGCCCATCAGCTTGATCATCAGTGTCACATTGTTGTTGTGACCGCGAATCGCATCGCCAATGTCGATGCCCGGCAGTCGTCGCAGCGGCAGTGCATTCAGCACATCAGTTTCATCAGCCTTCACGTCGCTGGCGCGCCTTTTCAGGTTTTGGTCCTGACCGATTGTTGTCGGCAGCAGCCGAGCCAGCTCTTTCAAAAGCAGGTCAAGATCGATGGGTTTGGTGATATATGCGTCGCAGCCTGCGTCGAACGCAGCCGCTTTGCTGGTGGTCAAAGCGTCCGCCGAAACCGCGATGATCGGCAGGTCCAGACCCTGTTGACGCAGGGTTCTGGTTGCCTCCAGGCCATCAAGTTCAGGCATGTGGATGTCCATCAGGATGGCGTCATAGTCCGTCTCCGTGGCTTTTTCGACAGCCGCTCTGCCGTTTTCCGCGATGTCGACCTGAGCGCCGCCGCGTTGCAGAAATTCCAGTGCCAGCTGCTGGTTGATCGGATTGTCTTCGGCTACCAGGATTCGTTGCTGCTGAAGCATGGTGTCGCTGGGCAGCTGTTCCTGTTCTTCAGGTTGGTCATTGTCCGCCGGTTCCGGGTACTCAAGCTGCGCGGTGAAACGAAAGCTGCTGCCCTCGCCGGGTGTCGATTCGACGCTTATCTGTCCGCCCATTACCTCAACCAGCCGTCGACAGATGGTTAAACCGAGCCCGGTGCCGCCGTAGCGGCGGGTGGTAGAGGATTCCGCCTGTTCGAAAGACTCGAACAAGCGTTTCTGCTCTTCTGCGCTGATGCCAATACCTGTGTCGGTGACCGCGAATGCCACCACCAGTTCGGGTTTACTGCTGGCGATAATCTCGACGCTGAGACTGATTTCACCAGCTTCGGTAAATTTGATGGCGTTGCCGACCAGGTTGACCAGCACCTGTTGCAGGCGCAGTGCATCCCCTACCAGCCGCCCGTCTGAGGGCAGTCGCGAGTCATTTAGAGTTCGGTCATCGATGCGCATGACCAGATTGCGGCGGCGAATCTCAGTTCTGAACAGACGCTCTACTTCCGCTAGCAGATCTGCAGCACGGAACGGTCGAGCCTCTAAGATCAGCTTGCCGGCTTCGATTTTGGAGAAGTCCAACACGTCACTGACCAGCGTCAGCAGATTATGAGCAGCGCTGGAGATGGAGGTCAGATATTCATGCTGTTTGCGATTCAGCTCTGTTTCCAGTGCGAGCTTTGAGAAGCCGACAATGGCGTTCATCGGGGTTCGGATTTCGTGGCTCATGTTGGCCAGAAATTCACTTTTTGCTTTGGTTGCCGCTTCGGCGACCTGCCGTTGTTTATCAGCGTGTTCCCGCTGAATGCGTTCGGAAATATCGATCAGCGAACCATCGATGAAATCGCCCTCATCGGGATCGCGATTGAGGCGGGCGGTCAATGCCATCCAGAAGGTTCGGCCGTCACGCGCCACGCCTTCAGCTTCGAAGCCACTGACCAGACGATCTTCCTCCAGGCGGGAAAGAAACTGTCGGGCCTGTTCGTCCCTGAGGAACACGCGGTCAATCAGGTCCCGGTACTCATCCTGCAGTTGGGTCACGGTATCGAAACCGAGAATTCGTCCTAAGGTCGGATTAGCGCTCAGCAGCGTACCGTCCGGGTTGATCCTGAACAGTCCCTCGATGGCATTATCGTAGAGCGCCCGGTACTCATCCTGGGTGGACTGCAGGTCCGCATAGAGACGGGCATTTTCGATGGAGATTGCGGCCTGGGATGCAAGCAACGCCAGAACCTCCACCCGCTGGTCGGTAAACACCCCGGTCAACCAGCGATGTTCAACGTAGAGAATGCCGGTGATATCGCCGCGATGCACGATGGGCAGGCACAGAACCGACAGCGGCTGCAGGCGCTTGATGTACGCGTCCTGGGTGAAAACGTCTTCCTGGGTCGCGTCGCTGAGCACCAGGGTTTCTTTGGTACGGGCTACAAACTGAATGATACTCTCGGGAATATCCTCGGAAGCCTCGAGCGGCTCAGGGGGATGCACCCGATGGGTGGGTCCGCCGTCCACAGAAGCGATCGCCTCTACATAGAGTCTTCTGTCATGGCTCAACAGCATGCAGGCTTTTTGTGCGCCGGCATGTTCCAGAACCAGGCGCAACAGTTTAGTCAGTACCTTGTCGAGCAAAATTTCGCCAGAGATGGTCTGCGCGGCGCGCAACACGGTTGTGGTATCGACGATACGCTCGTTGAACTCGGCACTCTCGAAACTGTGGGTATGTGACTGGAAATCACGAACCGTGAGATCAGCCAGATCTCCCATGCTCAGCGCCTGGCTGATGTTGCTGTGTCCGGTTTCGGTCAGCAGTCCGTAGAACTCTCTTTCCAACTGGGTGGCCTTCGCGGTAGCCCCCCAGCGCAGATACGCCTGGTAGGCGTTGCGCGCGAACAGTTTGGCGAAGTCAGCACGACCTTTACTCTCCGAGGCGCGTGCCGCCAGCTCATAGGCCAGCGCTTCATCATTGGCGAGTCCCTGTCGGCGTGCTGCGTCAGCGGCGGTTTCGTAGAGCTCCAGCGCCCGGGTGGTATTGCCGCGATGCCAGCACAGCTCTGCTTCCAGGATCCAGCGCTTCGGCCCTGCCTGCACTGCGCCGTGTTTCTGCCAGCGCTGCAGCTGTCGCAATGCACGTCGAGCCTTAACCTGGTCTTCGCGAGCGTTCGAACGCACACTGAGCAGACCCTCGGCAAAACAGAAGATTACCGTCAGCGGCGACCCGGCTAGTGCGTCAGCATTTTCACGCGCCAGCGGCAACAGTTCCCGGGCACCATCAAAGTCGTTGAACAACAGCGCATAGTAGAGTCTCAGTACGTAGACATAAGCGTGGGCGAGTCGGTCTTCTGGATTGCTGATGGTCAGATTTGAGTTTTCATAAGCCTCCACTTCGCTGTGGCCCAGCAGACTGCCGACAATCTGCTGAACGAAGTGTGAGATGTTGATTCCGGTAACGTGCCGGAACTGAGCGATGTGGCCAATCTGTTCTGCGAGCCCGCGTTTTAATGAACCCAGTTCCATGCCGCGCAGTAGACCGTTGGTCGCATAGAGCGCGCTGGCGGTTGCGGCGAATTCGAAATCCTGGGTGGCCATGCTGGCGGCGAGCTGTTCCGACAGTGTCGATAGGGTCTGATCGAGACCGCCGAACCAGGGGTCGACGAGACCGCTGATCACGATGTTCGCCCGGATTGCGAACGCGTCCCCGGCAAACTGACTGGCCAGGGCGCGGGCGTCGACGGTGCAGCGCTGGGCCAGAGCGACATCGCCACTGGCGATTGCGGTGACGGCCCGGCTCGCGGCGGCAAATGCCAGCTCTGCACAGTAGCCTTCCTGCTGAGCACGCCGGAGCATGTCTTCGCTGTATTCGCCAAGGCCCCGCTCACCAAGGTGATAACTGGTGTGCAGCAGGTAACAGACAAAACGGAACGCCTGATGCAGATTATTGTCGTCGAGCAGCGGTGCAGGTTTTGGTGTTGCTGAAAGTCCGCCTCGGAGTGCCCGCAGAGCTCGTTTCAACCAGGATAGACGATTGGACGGCAGCCGGTAGCCCAGCTGTTTTAATGCCTCGCTGGCCAGTTCCCGAGCCTCAACGAGTCGATTCTGGACCACGGCTGCACGGACTTTGATTTCATCGAGGGCGCTGTTGTTGCTCGGAGCGCTGGTCAGGACCCGATTCAACTGTTCAAAGTCGCCGCAGAAGAAAGCAGCTTCAGCCGCACACTGACACAGCTCGACGTAGAGAGCTTCGTCGTGGTCGAGTTTTCCTTCAATCAGCGACAGGCCGCTGCGACAGAACTTGTAGGCCTGCTGAAACGCTCCCTGTTGCAGAGTTTCGCGAGCTGCGAGCAGGTCGAAGTGGGCGACGTTGCGGCACGCGTCTTCTGGCATCGAGATGGGATCAGCAGCGGCATTCAGGTGCTCGGCAATCTGCAGCAGCAGTGGGGCTGCTGGCCGACCGCTGCTCTTTAAACAGCTGGCTATCTGAGTGTGCAGATCGAGTTTCTCTTCGTCGCTGATTGCCGCATATACCAGAGCCCGTATCCGCGGATGAGAAAACTGATAGTGCACACGCTCTGCGTAGCTGTGCACAGTATCCGCTTTGTTTTTTCGCTGATTGCTATCTCGACTTGCCGCAGCGGGATTGACCACTATCAGTCCCTGAGTAATGGCCGGACGCAAACGGGCAGCAAGGGTTGCTTCGTCTTCGTTTGACAGGGTAGCCAGCAGCGATACCGGGAACTGTTCGCCTATGGCGGACGCCTGCGCCAGGATGGCTGCAGTTTCCGCCGGTAGCAACGCCAGCTGTTGCCGGACTCTGGCAGATGTGTTGTTGCTGAAGTAGTGCCCGCGCACCCGATCCATGTCCCACATCCAGGTGCCGTCTGCGGGTTTGTGATTGATGGCCTGGGCTCGATGCAGCTCTTCGATCAGCGTCAGCACGTCGCTGGGTAAGCCGTCTGTCTTTTCCTGAATTTCGCTGGCGAGTTCCCTCACCCGGGCTTCGCTGTGAGACAGGGTGTCTGCCAGCAGACTGCGGATGTCGGCTTTCTCGAGCAGCGTCAGAGCCAGGGTTGTGCATTTTGTGGCGATGCGTGGTTCGCTTAAAAGGCTGTCGTCGGCGCGTTCCCGCGAAAACACCAGTAACAGATTGCGGGTTTCCAGGGAAATGTTAACAAGCGAACTCAGACACTCTTTAGGTACCTGATCCACAGCTTCGATCACCAGACAGATTGGCTGTGGTGCAAGCGCTTTGAGTAGCTGCTGGATGCCGCGGGCGGGCAGGCCGGCTGTGCTCGGCGCTGCTGAATCTACCAGAGAACGTAATTCCGGAATGAATCTGATCAGAGTCATTACGTCGGGCGACTCCAGACGGGATATTCGAGCCAGTAACTGCTCAGCATCGTTATTGTTCAGCGACAGGATCTGACGAATCAGCTGGCGCAGCAGATCCAGCCAGATAGCGTCAGTGTCACGGACTTCGAAAGCGGCGCCGTTGCTGCGCGCCACCAGCAGATGGTTATCGGCGGCCTGTCGGCTGATGGCTTCGCACAGCGCCGCTTTTCCGATACCTGGTGCACCGGTGATTTGCGCAAACAGTACTTCACCCTGGCGTACCCGTCTGAGCAGATCAGTGCACACTCGGGTGGCTTCGTCCCGGCCGTAAAGTTTCTTGGGAAAAGCCAGTTGACTCGGAGAGTCTGTCTTGCCAAGTCGGAACGGAATCACGTTGCTGTGATTCTGACCTTCGAGGAGATCGTCTCGAATCGCAGCAGCACTCTGATAGCGATTCTCCGGTTGTTTCGACAGCAGTTTCAAGACCACCTCGGACAACCAGCGAGGCACACTTTCCGATACCGAGGTCATCGGTTTGGGGTTACTGGCGATGTGCGCGTGGATCAGCTCCAGTGGATCTGTATTGGTGAAAGGCGGTGAGCCGGTGAACAGTTCGTAGAGCGTCGCACCAAGGGAATAGAGATCGGTTCGATAGTCCACCACCCGATTGACCCGGCCGGTCTGCTCCGGTGAGACATACGGCAGAGTGCCAGTGAGATGGTTGAATGGCTGAGCATCGGGCAGTTCCCTGGGTACCAGCGTTGCCAGGCCGAAGTCGATCAGCAGAACGTTCAATGGATCTTCGGTGATCAGGATATTGCCGGGATTGAGATCGCGGTGGATGACCCCTTCGTCATGAATGCTCTGCAGCGCCTGAGTGATCAGGACTGCGACATCCATTCGTTCGTCCATGCTGAGTTCACGGGCGTTGAGCACGCTGCGCAGCGAACTGCCACCATGGTCTTCGAAGATGATTCTTGGCGTTCGTTCTTCCATCGCCAGGGCACGACAGACATAGGGACTGGTCAACGATTGGTTGACGTTGAACTCATGGTGATAACGGGCAATCGCATTGGGTGTCTGCGCGCCGGGTTTCAGGGTTTTGGTAACAACGGATTGATCACGCCAGGACGTCCGACGTACCAGCGTCGATGCACTTTCGTAGATTTTCTGATCGCCTACGGTATTCACCACGAATCTCTTTGATCGGCGCTCGAAGCATACCGATCTGGCCTGTCGTTTACCCGATCAGACAACTTCAGGTGTGAACAGATACCCGGTGCCGTGAATAGTGGCGATGATCTTAGCGTTTGCGGCGCGTTCACCGAGCTTTTTCCGCAGCTGACCAACCAGAACGTCAATATAGCGGTCGTCGGGAAACCACTCGCGGTTGCGGATACGATTCATCAGCGCATCCCGATTCATGACTTCACCGGCCCGTTCCATGAACGCCAGCAGCAGCTGGTACTCACCGGCAGACAGCGTTTCCTGCTCACCTTCCGGAGAGGTGAGTTCCCGTTTGTTCAGATCCAGGCGCCAGCCGTCGAACGTGCGTATGTGATTCTTCTTGCGCTGCTTCTGCTGGATGTGGACCCGACGGATCAGATTACGTGCCCGGCTCAATAATTCGCGGGGATCGAATGGTTTGGTCACATAATCGTCAGCGCCACTTTCGAGGCCGAGGATACGGTCGATCTGTTCCTGCTTGCTGGTCACCAGAATGACGCCGATGTCAGATTCCTGGCGGATCTCCCGCGTCAGGGTAAGGCCATCCTTGCCTGGTAGCTTGATATCCAGAAGTACCAGAATGACATCACTGTCTGTGACCAGCGGCAACACCTCGTCGCCACTGCCGGTAGAGGTGACCCGAAAGCCCTCTTCTTCGAAATAGGAGACGAGTTGCTCCCGAGTTATGGGCTCGTCTTCGACAACGAGTATATGATCCTGTTGTTCAGCCATGGTTCCCTGTCCTGTTGGAACATCAGTAAACTACTGATACCGAAGGATAAGACCCTACCTGAACGGGGTTTTCAAGGCTGAATGCTCCAGTAACGGCCCAATTGCGGCATAGATCACGTTCTGTTCGCGCCACAATTCATGTCACGATCATTTTTCCAGCCGTGCGCACGCCTGATGCCTGTTGTTACGTCGACTGCAGGCCTGAGCCATCAACTTGCCGGTGGCGCTGGAAAACGTGCATCTGAATAACTGAGTGCTCACTGTGAACATACCGCTCGAACAACTCTCTCAAGATGCCCTGCAGAGCATCATCGAAGCCTTTGTACTGCGTGAGGGTACCGACTACGGCCATCGGGAGGTCGAGTTTGCAACGAAATGTGCCTCGGTCCAGCGCCAGCTGGAAGCCGGTGAGGCGCAAATCTGCTTCGATCCGGAGACACAGACCATCGATATCCGACCTGCGGGTGGATGACTGACCGACTCCCGGTTTGCTCCTGCGTCAGAAAAACATCGCCGACTGGGACATTTTGCGTCACCAGCCGTGCGCGTGAAAACGTCAAAATCGCCCATTCCGGCCACTGTCAAGAGCTTGGCGTGGCAGCGCCAAAAATCCGTTAACTGATTGTTTTTTATTAAAAAAATACCTTTTGCCGACGCGGAAGATGGGTTGGTATGGGTCTTGCGCTGAGGGTATGCAAGAACCCCTGAAACAGCGCACAAGTCAGCTGAACAGGATCGTCGCAAATCTGCTGCCAGATCGGCAGCCAACCGCGGCAGGGCGACAGAACTGCGACGGCCTGGGATCAGCCGAGACGCATGACGCCAGTTTTCTGATCAGTGCGCTTTCGTCCCCAGCCAATTTGTTGACATCCATGACCAGCGTCACAGAACGCTTGGCCGGAACAGATAAGTATCTGTTTCGGTTCAGGATTAACCAGAAACAAGGCCAAGTATTGCCATGCAGCCGCTAATACGCCGGCGACAGCATTCTGTTGCACTTTCAGCCGTGGTCTTTCGGCGCCTGGCGATCGTCTTCACCAGCATTGTGCTGCCCGTGGCCGCCCATGCGGTGGGTACCAATGCCGGTCTGGAGATTCGTAACAGCGCTCAGGCGTCGTTCAGCGTCAGCGGCATAGCCCAGACCCCGGTTAACTCGAACAGCACCCAGACCTTCGTAGATGAGCTCATTGATGTGGTTGTCGTCAGCACCAACGCGGGTCCGGTGGGTGTTTCGAGTCCTGACGTGGGGGCCGTGCTGGAGTTTACGGTCACCAATACCGGCAATGGCGTTGAAACTTTTCAGTTGATTGCCAACGTTGCCGTTGGCGGCGACGACTTCAACCCGGCGCTGACTCAGCTGTATCTGGAAACCAACTCGGTGCCTGGACTGCAGATCGGCGCAAGCGGCGATACGCCCTATCTGTCACCCGGCAATGATCCACTGCTGGCGGAAGATGAATCCATCCAGGTCTATGCGCTCAGCTCGATTCCAGCTGGCCTGACCCAGAACAACGAAGGCGCGCTGCAATTGCGAGCGGTGTCGACAACGATCATCGCAGGATCCGGGACGGCTGATCCCAGCGCCCCGGGTTTTCCGGCGCCTGGTACCTCATATGCCGGAGCCGGTGATCCAGATGAAGCCGGCACCGGCAATGTTATCGCGGTGGTAGGTGCCACCCAGGACGTTAACAACCTGCTCATCAGTGCAGAAGGTCGCTACGTGGTCAGTTCTGCAGTTGTTGCGCTGACCAAAACTGCCAGCAACGTCGTGGATCCTTTCGGGGGTGCGACGCTGGTTCCGGGCGCGGTGATCACCTACACGCTGGAAGTGGAAGTGAGTGGCACCGGCACAGCTGAAGCGCTGGCCATCACCGACCTGATACCCGCAGAACTTGAATACCTCGCAGGCACTCTGGCGGTGTCCGCGTTGCCTGCTGGCGAAGAAGTCGACGACGACTTTGCGCCAGTGGGGATTGATAACACCGGCTTCGATGCCGGGACGCAAACGGTCACGGTCAGTCTCAGTGACGTCGTCGGGGGGGCACCCGTGATCACCATAACTTTTGATGCTGCGATCAGATAACGCACCTGAAAAGGCGCGCCAGAAAAATAGGAGAAAGACATGACGCTATCAATCAAGGACAAACTGATGCGTTCCCTCAGCAGAGGGGCAGGGGCCGTTCGCCTCTTTGTTTTGTTTTCGGGTCTCGTGCTGTCGGCTCACGCCACAGCTGAGGTAACACTCGAAAATTCCGTGCAGAAGGTTGAAACCTTCGTGAATGAAAGTGGTGAAACCGAACGCCGCCTGCTCGACGCGGACAGTGTCGTACCGGGTGACGAGTTGCGTTACACCATCCAATTCACCAACAACGGATCGGACGTGGTCGACGCTAACAGCGTTGTTATCACCAATCCGATTCCGGAGAACACGGAGTATCTCAATGACACCGCGTTTGGTTCCGGAACCGTGATCGTTTATTCGCTGGATGGTGAAGCCTTTGCTGCAGCCGAAGCTTTGACGGTCATGGACCAGGGCGTAGAGGTTTCAGCCTCAGCCAAGGAATACCGCGCGATTCGCTGGGTTTTTCAACCGGAGCTTAAGCCCGGTGAGTCCAGTCACGTGTCATTCAATGTTCGCTTGAAGTAAACGATTAGAGGAAACCGTACATGCACTACTTCACTCGATTAACCCGACTCCTGGTTGCAGGATTGGGTCTCACACTGGCGCTGCCGGCACTTGCTGTCGGTACCGATGCCGGTCTTTTAATCACCAATGACGTGACCCTGAACTATCAGGTCAATGGTGGTGCTCAACCTGAACAGAGCGACTCAGTGACATTTGTGGTCGACCGCAAACTTGAGCTGCTGGTTGCAGCTGCGGATGCTGACTGGATCAGCGTGCCGATCAACCAGGAATTCACGGATACACCGCCTCTCAGCGGTGTGCCAGCACTTAATTTCCTGGTCAGCAACCTGTCTAACGCTGACGTGGACGTGGTGTTCGGCGTCGTTGCGCAGGGCGCGGTTAATATCACCGGCTTTACCAATGACCCGTCTGCGACTGACACTGGCGTGGATGGTGTTCTGGTTGCAATCGACAGCAACGGCAACAACGTCTACGACGAAGGTGTGGATGCTGTACTAACATCGGCAGGAGACATCTACAGTCTACCGGCAGCTCTGTCCCGGGATCCCGCATCGAACGCGGTAAGTATTCTCGTTGTGGCGGATATCGCTGCTACTGCAGTAAATGGCGACTATGAAGCGTTCAGCCTGGTGGCTGGTGTAGCTTCTGCGCCGGGCGTTCCCTACCAGCAGGATGACAGTGGCAATCTGGTGCCTGGTACAGCACTGGCTGCCACCAACAACGCAGACGATCCCGCTTTAGAACAGGCAGTCTTTGCTGATTTCTTCGCGAGTGTTGATCCGGAAAACATCGGCTATGACTTCGTGGGTGATGCACCAACGGGTAGCGTGGATGAGATTTACGACGGCCAGAGTTCAGATACCAGCGGTTATGCCATTACTGGTGTTGACGTCCTGATCGCCAAGTATGCGGAAGTGATCTACGACCCGATCAGTGAAAACAAGTATTCGGCAGCGGGTGCGCCAACGGGTGAGGAACCCAAGGCAATTCCAGGTGCGGTGATCATGTACGTGATCGGCGTAACCAACCTTGATACCGCTTTCGACGCTGAAGGTATCAGCATTGTCGACAATGTTCCGGATGGAGCGGGCCCTGTTGAGCTGGTGGATGAAGGTAATCAGACCGGCGCGACCGTGAACGTTCCCAGTCAGGTGACTGTCGACTTCGATCTGACCAACCCCGGCACAACCACAGAAGACTTCGATCTGTCTGCGGTTTCTGATCAATCTGTAATTACGTCAAGTAGTTGTGGTGCCGTCCCGGTAGTTGGCACAACGAACTTCGTTGCAGCTGTCGGACCTGATCCGACGACGGATCCGGAAGTCGTTGTTGATCTGGGTACCTGTGCATTCGGTAATGCAGGCTTCATCGTCTACTTCGTCACGGTGGAAACCAATGGCTAAACCTGGGTTTCTATGATGAAGAACTGATGCCGGTTTCCTCGGCCAGAAGCGAACAGAGCAGGCGAGCGATGCGAAAGTATCGCTCGCTCTCTGCGTTTATAGGCGTGCTGAAATTCAGCGCGCTGCTCTGTGTCGTGTTGCCGGTAGCTGCCCTGGCGATTCCTCCGAATACGCCAATATCCAATACCGCTGTCGCTACCTTCCAGGTCGACAGCGTTGATTATTCTGTCAGTGCCAGCGATACCGTTGTCACCGATCCTGCGTCCGGCAACAGCCCTCCCTCTGGCGTCGGCATCGATCCAAATGTGATTGATGAAAACCTTGATGGCGGCGTGGTAGGCACGCTGAGTGCCATCGATCTGGATCCTTCTGACACCCATACATATGCGGTAACCGATCCCCGTTTTTTAGTGTCTGATGATCAACTGTCCCTGGCGCCGGGGGTCGTGCTGGATCACGAAACCGAGCCTCAGATCGCGATTGATGTGCAGGTAGCCGATACTGCCGGTGCGTCCGGAGTATTTACGCTGCTTGTTGAGGTTGCTGATGTAAACGAGCCACCAGCAGCGCTGGCGCTGTCCAGCAGCACCTTCGAAGCAGGCACTGATGGCGCGGCCGTTGGAGATCTTTCCGTCACCGATCCAGACGTTGGTGATACTCATGTCTACAGCGTTGACGATGTCCGTTTCGAGGTCACTGGCTCAACCCTGAAATTGATTGACGGGCAAGCACTGCCGCTTGATTCGACTGTTGATCTGCTGGTGACGGTCACCGACGCGGCTGGGCTGATTTATCAGTCCAGCTTTACTGTCAAAGCGCTTCCCCCAGGTGCCGGTGGTATCGGAGCGGGGATTGCTCTGCTTCAGTATGCCCCGGCAACGGGAACCGATCTGAGTGTCCCGGTCGGGCGCTGTGATGCCGGAGCCGGCTACGCGGATCAGCCCCTCCCGATCAGCTACTCGGGAGGTGCCCTGGCACTACCAGGCGTTCTGCCACTTGTCGACAGCGTGTTTTTCAAAAGCGGCCAGCCGGTGTTCATTCGAGTGGATGATCCCGATGCCAATCTCGATGGCGCGCTCGCAGATCTTGTTGAGGTCCAGGTCAGCAGTAACGGAGATACCGAACAGCTGCAGCTGCGCGAGACTGGAATAGCGACGGGCGTCTTCGCCGGCTATCTGCAGACTACGCCCATTACTTCGGCAGCACCCAACAACTGTCTGCTCGAATCCGGTCTTGATGTCACAGTACGGGTCGATTACCGCGACGCTCTTGATCCCACCGACCTTGCCCAGGCTGAAGCGATATTGAATCCGGTGGGCCAGATTATTTACTCGCGCAACGGTCAGCCGATTGATGATGCTCAGATCACTTTAGTGAATTCAGCTTCAGGTGCGCCGGCGAGTGTGGGTGGTGAAACGCCAGGCAGTCGTTTTCCAGCCACGTTGCGCAGTGGCGGTGAGGCCTCAGATGACGCGGGTGCCAGCTATGATTTTGGTCCCGGCGAGTATCGTTTTCCGGTAACACCCGCCGGGGACTACCAGCTTTTGATCACCCCGCCGAATCGTTTTCGCTTTCCTTCCGGCGTTGCTGATGAACAGCTGCAGCTGCTGCCTGATGGGCCTTACCTGCTGGCACCCGGGTCCCGGGGTCAGACATTTACGGTGTCCGGTCTGAACTTTGCTCTGGATATCCCGCTGGATCTGGCACCCATCGTGCCAACGCCTGCGTCGCTTGCGCTTCTGGCGTTGGACTCTGCGGGCAGCCCGGGCTCCATCAGTGCCAGCCAGTGTTTTACCGGCGGTGTGTTTACCCCGTCACCAGCACCCACCAACCTCGACGGTTCAGTCATTGTCGTACCTGGTGAGTTGCCGCTGTCCGACGTTGGTCGTCTTGCTCGGGGCGAAGTGCTGTTCCTGCGTCTTACGGATGCTGATGAAGATGCCGACCCGTTTGCAGCCGATGTCGTTGAGGTGCTGGTAGCAGTTCCCGGCAGCGTTGAAGAAGAGCGTGTGCAGCTTCTGGAAACCGGGTCCAGCACCGGGGAGTTCACCGGCTATCTGCAGACCTCGGTCGGGTCTCCGGTTGCCAATGATTGTGCGTTGCAGGGCGCGCCGGGGGTGGCTTTCTCGGTGAGCTACAGCGATGCCGACGATGCGACCGACAGTGTTTCCCGCTTGGCGTTGCTGGATCCTCCGTTTACGGTTATATCCAGCGCTGACGGTGGTCTGGTGGATGGCGCGATCATCACTCTGATCAATACGGTCACCGGTCAGGATGCGACAGTGTTCAGCGAAGATGGTGTCACCGCGTTTCCGGCGACGGTCACATCAGGTGCATCCGCCGTGGACGCTGCTGGCAACGAAATCGATTTTGCGCCCGGAACCTTTTATTACCCCGTGATCGTCCCGGGCACCTACCGGCTGGAAGTTGAAGCGCCCCAGGCCTACCAGTTTCCCTCTACGGTCAGTGACGATGAGCTGAACGCACTGCCAAGTGGACCCTTTGCGCTCACGGATGGATCTCGGGGCGAAGAGTTTGTTGTCGCGGCTGGTGCGGATACCGAAATTGAATTTGATGTTCCTCTGGACCCGCTGGCGCTGGATCTGTTCGTCAGCAAGCAGGCGAGCAAGGATGTGGTCGCCATTGGCGATTTCCTGCAGTACCAGATTCTGGTGCAGAACCCGGATCCGCAGGGCGGTGCGGTTGAGCTGGCGGTGATCGACCGTTTGCCGAACGGTTTCCGCTACGTTGAGGATTCGACTCAGATTGATGGCCTTAGAGCGGCGGATCCAATGATCGGTGACGACGGCGTCACCATGACGTTTGCCTACGGCGGCCTCGGTCCGGGACAGTCCCTGGATATCCGTTACGTAGTGGAAGTCTCAGCGGCGGCGGAACTTGGCCGGGCGCGAAATGAAGCGCAGGTTGCGGGCATTGGTGTTGCCAGCTCCAACATCGCGTTTGCCGATGTGCTGGTTCGAGAAGATCTGCTGCAGAGTAAAGCCATCATTGTCGGGCAGGTGTTTGCGGACAGTTGTGACGATGCTTCCGCCGAAGGCCTGGCTGGTGTTCGCGTCTGGCTCGAAGATGGTACTTACGTGGTGACCGATGCTGATGGCAAATACCACATCGAAGGCGTGGAACCCGGCAGCCACGTTGTGCAGTTGGATACCGACACCCTGCCGTCCAGCTATGAAGCTTTCAGCTGTGAGCAGAATACCCGCTTTGGTGGCAGCACCTTCTCTCAGTTCATCGATGTTCAGGCCGGCAGCCTCTGGCGCGCGGACTTTCATGCCCGCAGGAAGGCGGCTGACCAGGATTTTGTTCGCTCCCAGCTGCTGGCCAGGGCCATCGATGAGCGCATTGACTATCGGCTGGTGGTGGCGGGCGGAGAAGTACCGGTTGCTGATCTTGTAGCGCTGGTGATGCTGGATGAGGCAGTCAGCCTGATCAGCGGCAGTCTGCGCATCGACGGTGAAAGTGTCGCTGACCCGGCGGTAAATGCCGGTGCGATGACGGTGCGCCTTGGTGATGAAACCGGCACTTTCGAACGGGAAATCACCTTCAGCGGGAAAGTTCCGGTGGGCACCGACACGGCGACGACCAAAAGTATTGTGATGTTCCGGACTGATACCGCCGGCAAACAGAAGAGCCCAGTGAT
>Ga0316194_10001161_pt1 | contig 17988 bp, 12 predicted proteins | sample CroRivsedime1_MG_FD_204936 | JGI IMG/M metagenome (GOLD analysis project Ga0316194, IMG submission 204936) | Coastal sediment microbial communities from Maine, United States - Cross River sediment 1 | ecosystem: Environmental > Aquatic > Marine > Coastal > Sediment | place: USA: Maine...
GCATTGCGGTTGACACGCATCACATTGCCATGCCCTGACCCTGTTGGGTCTGATGCAATATCCAGCGACCCGAACGACATGCCGCGATCACCTTCGTTATAACCATTCATACCAAACTGGAAGTCGGTCTTTATATCAGCCTTTGCATAAGGACCAACTTTCCGATTATTAAAATCAACATACAGCAGTTTTCCTGTCGAGTTGCCGGAATTGTCCGCGAGAGCATCTGTGCCATCGGCGCCGGTTCCGACCAGGTTGACAATGCTTGAACTGACTGCATTACTGTCAATCGTTAGTGAACCACTAATAGTCCCGGTAGACGTTGGTATGAATTCAACATTAATAATACAGCTTCCGCCAATAGAAACGTTGTCGTTACAGTTGTTCGACTGGATAAAGCCGGATGATGTAGTGATGCCCGAAATGTATAAGGGTGCTGTCCCGCTATTGGTGAGTTTGACGGATGATGGGGCACTAATTCCTCCAATGTCCTGACTTCCGAGGTTAAGCCTATTCGTTGATAACGTGACGACTGGCTCGGAGGATGCACCACCTGTTGTACTGCGTGTACTTACTGACGGACCTTTATTGACTGGAATATATGCTCGATTTTTGGTCAATACTATTTTGTCGAACACCGTACCATCTTCCCGCATCCAGACATTCAGGGTATGTTTTCCCACAGTAGCAACATTGATTGTCACGACCGTGCCACCCATCCTGGTGTTCGTCCAGCTTAGTCCCCTGGAAAAGTTGCTGATACGGCTCGAACTGGTTAATGTGACGCCATCCAGCCCCACATGCAGCGAATCATCATTACCTGTCGGCCCCATACCCCGGACCCATACATAGTGCACACCCGTTTTGACGAAGTTCACGACATAGTCCAGGCGTGGGCTATTCGTAGCATAACCGGTATTGTTGTTTGTGCCAGTATTGGGTGATGTTATCAGTGCGCCGGTACCCGAGTAGCCGGATGGATATTTGTTTGTCCAGCTCTTGCCACCTTTCGATACATTGGCATCGAAACCCTCCGCTTCAATAGATACACTGCCATCTGAGCTGGTAGCTTGCTGATACGGTGCAGCGGTCAGTTGTGTAGATAAAAGGCCAGGTAGCAGAAAACAGAAAAGGGTGGTAAGAATGCCCCGAAAAAAACGGGCCAGAGGCCCGTTGCTTGTTTCAGTATTTTTTGTAGCGCACATAAATCAACTTCCTAAAGTTAGTCATCCAAATGATTTTAGCAAGTACCGTGCCACCTATTGATCAGATATTTTTTTTAGCTGAAATAAGAATAACTTATAAATGTAATTTAAGTAGATCTATGTATTCGCCAGAGTTTCATTTTGGTGCTCTCTGACCCCAATCAGCGACACTATTGTGTAATTATCCTGTAAGTGCCTGTTTGTGAGGAGTTATATGTGTCGCCTAAAAACGACAGTTTGATGGAGACTCAGTGGAGATATGTGTCGAAAGCCGGCACAATGAAGTGGCCCCCTTCACTGACACGGTGAATCAGCTTATCGGAAACTGGCTGGTGCGAACGATGATGATGTTGACCTGATGCGCAAGGTTGATGCGTTGCATCTGAGGCAACCTTCAAGGGCTCTCCTCGTTTACGAGATGATCTCCTGGAGGATTATGGCCTTCGAGTCAAGCGCAAGTAAAAACGGGTACCTTTTTTTATAGCTTGTGAGAACCTCTACCACAGACAATAATTCATGGCACCAAACAAAAAACACACACTGACTTTCCAATTAGCACCCAAAGAGCGCTTCATAAGCTCTCAGGAGTTTGGGTGCTTCATGATCCCACGACAGCACTTCCTCAACCCGCCGCCGCCCGTATTGCCCCATTTCATCTCGTCTTTCCTCGTTGTCCAGGAGCTCAACTATCTTTCTTGCCATATCCTGAACATCATTTTTTATTGCATAAAGAGAGGCATCTTCTGCCGAGAATCGCCCTTCTGTCAGATCAAACTGTACTATCGGTTTTCCCAATGCCATATATTCCATGATCTTATTCATGGTCGATTTATCATTCATTTCATTGGCTACATCAGGATTGACACAGACATCCGCTGTATTCAGCATTTCGAGCATTTCCTGGTCGGGCACACGACCTGTAAAAGTCACATAATCCTCGATCTCGAGTTCATTTGCATAGGATTTCATCTCTTCCAGCGAAGTACCGCCGCCTACCAGGCCAAAATGTACATCCTTGCGTCCCATATCAATAACAATGTGTTTTGCCGCCCGCAAGAGGTATTCTATCCCCTCCTGAGCCCCCATGACTCCGACGTAGCCTACCAGGTATCTGCGTCCCATCTTGAGGGAATCCACCGGAGGTAAAATCCTCAGGCGGTCGAGCTTCGGGCCACTGCGGACAATAAATACCCGGTCTTTCGGCATTCCACCACGCTCAATGGCAATTTTCTTGTATGACTCATTTGTTGCAATAGAAACATCTGCCGTCCTGAAGGTCCACCTTTCCCAAGCGAGCATCACCTTATAGAAAAAATCTCTCCGGCCAAACTTTGCTACATAGAGTTCTGGATTAATATCGTGATGATCAAAAAGAAACTTCTTCCCAAACAGCTTGAAAAATCCACCCACCAGAAATATGTTATCCGGAGGGTTACACGCATGAATGACATCAAACCCACGGGTAAGGAATACACGCCAGGCAAGCACAAACTCCCAGAACAGGGCCACCGTGTATTCCATCAGATAGCCAGCCGCCCCTTTTGCCTCCAGCGGCAAGTTATGTCTGTATATATGGATACCGTCCACTACCTCATATTTCTTTTCGTAGCCTTTTCCAGTTGGACAGATAATGGAAACTTCATACCCTGCCCCCTGCAGGGTGGTTGCCTCCTGCCAGACGCGGCGATCAAAAGGGGATGGCAGGTTCTCAACAATAATTAAGACACGCCGCAACTTACCAGCAGATACCGTCATATCGACCATCCTGGCTTCTGTCTGGTGTTATACGTACGAGATCGACGATTACCTGCTCATCCTTCAGGCGTCCGGGTACCGATGAAAACTCACTGTCACCATTCCCAATGACGACTGTTCCCGCATGCTCCAACACTTCATCGATACTGTCCACCATCAACCTGGATATATGGGGTATTTGGTTCAGAATATAATCCCGGTTAGCGCCCACTAGACTGGCAAGATTGACATTACGATCGTACAACTTCAGATTGTATCCTTTCCCCAAAAGCCGCTCAATAATCTCGACCAGAGGGCTTTCACGCAAATCATCTGTCCCTGCCTTGAAACTGAACCCGAGAATACCGACGTTCCTGTTACCCTTTTCCACAATCATCTTCAGACCTTTCTCTATCTGGTACTTATTGCTGATCATAATGGAATCGAGAATTGGCACTTCGATATCCAAACTATGTGCCTTATAGGTCAATGCACGCACATCCTTTGGTAGACATGATCCACCGAATGCGAAACCAGGTTTCATATAGTATGGCGATAAATTCAACTTGGTATCCTGGCAAAATATCTCCATTACTGTATGCCCGTCGATTCCGACCGCCTTGGAAATATTTCCTATCTCATTTGCAAAACCGACTTTCAGCGCATGCCATACATTGTCACTGTACTTAACCATTTCCGCAGTCTGAACATCTGTTCTAATCAGTGGTGCATCCATTCCCTGGTATACACTGGCTAGCAAATCACCACTTTTTGAATCTGTCTCACCAATCACCGTTTTTGGTGGATTATAGAAATCATATACAGCAGTCCCTTCGCGCAGAAACTCAGGGTTATTACATACTCCAAATCCTGATCCAGCTTTTTTCCCCGATGCTTCTTCCAGGGCTGGTATAACGATATCTCTCATACTGCCTGGCAACATTGTGCTGCGTGCCACGACAACATGAAACTCTTCTTTTCTTTTTATTACACTTCCGATTTGTTCACAGACATTTCTGACATACCTGAGATCCAGCGCACCATTAAGCAGGCTGGGTGTTCCCACGCAGATAAAAGACATCTCGGTATTGTTAACAGCATCCTGAATGTCCATAGTTGCACGCAGGGTGCCTGCTGCTACGGCATTCGCTACAATACCACCGATATCTGCCTCAATAACAGGCGTTTTACCACTATTAATCAGATCCACTTTAGGCTGATATGGATCTACGCCAATTACAGAATGGCCCTCTTGGGCAAGGCATCCCGCTGAAACTGCGCCGACATAACCAAGCCCAAAAATACTTATTTTCATGACCGTCCTCTTATATGTAACTTCGCGGATTCAACTCTGAAGCGCAACGATTAACGAAGACCCCACGAAGATTGGTTCAAATACATTCTACAAGGATAATTTTTTCATATCATAAAAAAACAGACCGCAGTCTAATTGGATTTTTCTAGTATCTCTTCGTAAAGATCAGCGTAACGGCTCGCTGCGCGTTGCAGGGTAAACGACTGAACAACTGTGCTACGAGCTTCCTGCGATAAATTTCTCCACCGCAGCTTATCTTCCATTACCCATAGCACGCCTTTAGCCAGTTCCGTTGTATCAAAACCGGGAGCCAAATAGCCATTTTTCTTGTGTGACACCATATCCGGCATACCACCGATATCGAAAGCCACTACCGGCGTCCCACATGACAGGGATTCCAATACTGTATTTGGTAGATTATCTTCAAGTGATGGCACAATAAAAACATCGGCAGCGGCATAGACAATTGCCACACTTATTTCATCTTGTAGACGACCAAGATAATGAGTCTTCATCGAAAAAGAGTCATCTCCAGATGAGGCCCCGAAGACGACCAATTCATAATCTGCCAGATTTATTTCAGATTCCAGTTCCTTTAGCGTTTCTACCAACAAATGAAAACCCTTTCTCTTATCGCTGGTAGCAGACCCAGCTCCGAATAGTATTAGTCTTTTACCCTCTGGCAATCCAAGAATACTCCTGGCAACACTATGATCCATGGGATGAAATCGTTCATGATCAACACCATTTGGCAAAACGGCTATTCTATAATTACGGAATAGATCACTGTTTCCTGCACATTCAGCAAGCCATTTACTCGGTGTTGCGATGACAATATTCCTCAAGCTTGACCATGACTTCTTTTTCCTACCCCAGATCCATCGATTAATGTCTAATCCTGTTTCACTGGCTGGACGATTTTTGGCGCTATAGCCTTCTATGTATCTGGTACTGTCACCAACATAATGCTCTCCACCCGAGAATGGCCACATATCATGAAGAGTCCATACAACAGGCTGCCTTAATCTGGGCAGAGTTTCTATACGCATGAAGCCGTGATTCACCCAGTGCAGATTTAGAATATCAGGTGTGTGCTTATTTATCCGGCCAGGCAACCTGTCTGGCACCCATGAGGGGGATACTAAATCCAGGGACAAATTGGAAAAGCGTTTTGGTATTCGCTCAAGCAGCGGCGCCAATCGTGCCATAACCTTGTCATAGTTACTCGTTGGAGAATCTATATATTCGTCATGCTGCCGTTGCTTACTAACAAGCATTGCGGAGTCAACACCCAGTGACCTGAGGCCTTTATGCAGTCTGTATGCCGCGATGCCAGCCCCCCCAAGTTGGGCATCGGTACTAATATGAAGAACTTTCATCCCAGGCTACTCAGAAACACCATAGAATCGAGATCCTTCTATCGGTCAGATTCACTGCTTAAAACGAAGATTCTGGATATGCCCGACCACCCTTTCAGCATTTTTCTCCCATGTATATTCATTTAGCACCAATTGTCGACCATTGTTACTCAGTTCGGTTCTAAGTTGAGGGTCTGCTCTCATCTCAAGAACAGTACTGATAAAATTACTACCATCCTGCTTTATCAATCTCAGATGTACGCCATTTTCAAATACTTCCCTTACTGCTGAGGTATCCGGCCCGATTGCTGGTATACCTGCACCGAGGTACTCAAAGAGTTTCAAAGGACTACAATAATCATTCGTAAAAGGAAAAATTGCCAGATCAAATGTTCTCAGGAATTTCGGGAGTTCGGATTGTTCCTGCCAACCCGCCAGTTTTACAACACCATCAAGAATATCACGATCCGCCTCGATCGCAGCCTTAACTGCTGGCATATCCTTTCCATCACCAACAATTATAAAGTAGAGTTCTTCATTATCTGATCGTAGTAACCTCGCAATGTAGCTAATTACTTCTGGAAGCCTCCTGAAAGTTTCCATGCCGCCAATGTACCCAATTACAAATGCATTATCTGGAATGCCATAGTCTTCTTTTACGTCATCCACACCAGCAAGATCAATCGCACCTGCATTCACTCCATTTTGATTGACAAGAATCTTTTCCGCAGGCAACCCACGTTCCTCCAGATAAGTCTTTAAGTATGAAGAAACAACCACAATAGCATCTGCGAGTTTGAAGCGCGTCACCTCCCATCTTTGAAAGACTGATCTCAGTGGCAGATTGGGGAATGACTCGTCAAAATACGCCGAATTTATTTCAAGGCATATCGTTGTATTGGGACAAGCCTTCTTTATCTTCCTTATTGCCGGTAGCCTGCCCCCTGTCCTTATGATGAGCACCTCGCATCTATTAGTAACCAGTTCACTAATTACTGCTCTTGTTAATTCACGCCTTGGCATGAAGAAACCAACAATTTTTCGTACACTCTGCGGCAAAAACCAAAGCTTACCGCGTGAAACCTGTTGCCCAGGCCTCTTCTGGAAACTGCTCCGGGGAGCGGTCCCTGGAAACAGGAAACTTTGGGAAACCGATGAAAGGTCCTGCAGGGCTCCAAAAAAACCCCGGGCGTGGGTCCGCCCACCATGGTGGCAATAATACTCAGGGCAATAGTAGAGCACCCTCATCCAGACAACGCTATGAATATGGCGCAGCAACCGGCCACTTTATTCACCTTACTAAAAATTGAGTTGTACTTTAGCGTCGACCTGATGATCGGTGAAATCGCGATTATCTATTGTGGAGTCACGATCTATATATTTGTAACCAACCCACACGTCAAGATAGCGCCGGGGTTCCCACCTTCCACGTATTTTGAACAGCCACGTATCATCTTTGCGGGTCTCTTCCCCAAGTGCATCTAAAATATCATTGCGAGCCTTAAAGTCATCATTATCGTACGAGAGCTCCCCCAAGACTGTAATGACTGGCGTTGCAGACCAGGTCGGTTTAATGCTCACACCCTGAGAAATAACATAGTCTTGAATCTCGTCATTGAGGGACGAAGGCTCCCGCCACGCAGTAATATCCAGCTTGGTTTTTCCCGTCAATATCCAGTGATAAATAAAACGGCCGCTGACACCATCAAAATCCCGTTCACTCCCCTGATCATAGGTGATATCTGTATACCCCAGTCGCAACTCCAGGGCAGACTTGGCCGAACCCTCCCAATACAAAACGCCACTCATTTCTGTTACATCATAATCATTGCTAATCGATACCTCTCCGATATCTGTATTATTCTTTACATCAATAGACGTGTACTTTCCCCGCAAACCGATACGAGTATTCAATGTATTTTGGTACTGCACTTCCAGTGATCCTGAGCTTGAATCCCGCTCCAGCTGTGTTCGTTCCTGATAAGAAACGTCTTTAAAATCGACCGCGCCTATCAAGCTCCAATCCGGGTGAAGCTGATAATCAGCGTCGAAAAAAACAGTCTGCGTGGTTCTCATGTCCTTGTCTCGGGTAATACTTCCAGGGATCAGGTTCTGAGTGAATGATCGGAGCTGTCTGTTATATTTGTATCCCAGGTTGCCGCTCCAAAGATTTCCCACCTGCCATTTCCATGCTCCGAGACCGTCAACACGGGTATTATCCAATTGATCGTTAGATCTGTAAAAGGAATGGTCCAAATCGAGGTCCAGCACCAGGTGCTGCCGACTCAACTTGTAGTCTGACTCAAATCCTGCGCCCAGGTGCCAAATGGTTTCGCTCTCTTCGTTGTTCGCGGATCTGAACAGATTCGAATCGTACAGGGTTCCTGCGTTGACGTAAGGCGCAAATTTGTCGACGACTGCGTAGGAGATACTGACCGGTGATATGGCTACCACCAGAATAAACAGGTTTCTTAATAGAAAAATAGTGCTATTCCTCATGGGTACGTGTCACCTTCCAATATCACAGAAAAGCACATCGAACACCTCCAGAGAATATCGGTATTCCAGTGCACAGATCACTCACTCTATACTCTCGGCCTTTTGTTACAAAATCTTGAATTCATTGGTATATCTAATATTTATAATTTCCCTGTGCCTGCAAAGGGTGCCTGTAATTAACCATGCAGAAGTTTTTTCAGCTTCTGCGGATTAGTGACACTTTGAAGCAGCCCCAATCATCCACGGTTGTCCATGAAACGCAAGCAAAAGTTCGCAATAACAAAATCCGGGGCCCGCTCCCTCTCCACGCTGCATTTCCTAGCCTGTCAGGAGCCTGTCCTCGACAGCTCAGTCAATGGAAATCAGGCACTTCATTCCGCGTGTCTTCTATTTCAACAAGACCTGCCCTCCTCAATTGTGGCGCTGAACCACGGGGTGTATTATTCCAGCCTCTGCTAAATCCACGTCGCTTCAGGTTGGTCAGGTCAATACATGATGTCTAGTGCCTCATCTCTTGAGGCACTGATCGGAAATCAAATTTCCAGCTATCCGTAAAGAAAACAATTAAAGCATTGCACGCAAGGAGCTGCGAACATGTCAACCACACGGAAAAACAGTAATACCGCACAGTTTTTTCTACTATCGGCATTCTTTTGGATATCAATTCTTCTGGCATCCGTCCTATGGAGGACGGCCTATCATCTAATGGCTCAGTTCATCACTATGGGCTCAGAGTATAGTTTACTGGAACAGGGGACAAAACTATTACTGCTGTTTATGATAATTATCTCCCTTATTGCTTATCGCAATCAAAAAGATCGTACACAAATATTATTAGGCCTTACCTTTTTGTTGTTCGCGGCCGCAATGTACTTTTCGGAGAGCAACTTTATAGAAAATTCATGGCAGCCAATTTTCGGGGCTGTGTTTATTATAGCTATAGTATGGCAACTGTTAAAAACAGATCTTATTGCATTGCTGTTCGTATGCTGCGGCTGTGCAGCGTTAGTCATGGCTATGCTGGGCGATATGTGGCACGACCATCCAGAGGTATTGTTAGATGGGACGCCGATATATCATGTGGGGCGGATTGCGTATTCGCTCGAAGAATATTTGGACCTATGGGGGATCGCGTTTTTCGCCTATGCAAACCTGTTTGTATTCCGTGATATTCTGTTGGTGCTTTTCCTTAACAATCGTCTAAGCATGGCTATTCTTATTCTATCGGCAGGATTTATCGCATCGGGAAACAGCTTCGCACACTGGCAATACGGTCACGGGCAGGCAATGGTTGAAATAGCGACAGCTATGGCCTTCCTGGGGATTATTGGTATGGCGTTAGTAAGTGAGAAATTATTGATTGATAGCATGCAATTTGGTTTCTTCAACAAAGATATTTTCTATTATCATGGTGTTTTGATATTTTTGATATTACCTGTAATTTACGGTGGGCTCGGCGGTGTGCTAAACCTGATAATGTGGGTTTGTTTTTTTATCCTGGCCGGAAGTTATCTCTATAAGAGTAATCCTCGACTCTATAATAAGCTGTAATATTTAATTGGAATCTACACGTAAATAAGTGCACAGCGCAGCCATAACATAATCATCGCCCATAATGTTGTTCCCAAAGGGCAAGACTAAGTAGCGGCCATAGTCCCCAGCCATAATCCCGTCCATCAAGGTGGCTCTGATAAAGTGCACGTAATGCTTTTTTGTCCACCTGGACGCCAGCTAGACTGTCCCTGGTCAATAACACCTCCTCGACGACAGGCCGGAGTGATTCCCGCAGCCATTTGCCCATGGGTGGCGCGAAACCTTTTTTGGCAGAAGTCTGAAATGAAATATATTTGGCCAGACTTTTCCGCAGAGGAATTTTCCCGATTCCTTTCACCGGATCGAAGCAGTCTCGCCAATCCAGTTGAACTGCCACATCGATTACCTCCCGGTCAAGTAACGGGACCCGCACTTCCAGTGAACTATACATACTCGCCCGATCTACCTTAAGTAAAATCCCGCCAAGATGGCTGGCAAACTCACTTTGTCGCAGCCATTGGGCCGCGTCATCCGGATCACAACCCGTATAATGAAAGTGATCGTATTCATCTGGCCAGTCGGACATACGTGGAAAGACATTCTGTAGACACGCCTCAGGAAGACGGCTGTAACTGGCACGATGCCACGCCCCTAATGAGTCGTATCGATGACTGGATCCAGCTTGCTGTGAACGTGACAATCTACGAACTAGCCTCATCATCCGCCGCCATCGACGGGAATGGCAAAAGTCACCAACATCCTTTATTAACGGGCCAAAATGCCGGGCATACCCCCAAAATAATTCATCACCACCGTCACCGGAAAGCATGACAGTAAATTTTCTGCGGGCCAGCCTGGACACCAGCAGTGTGGGGAATATGGAAAAGTCACCAAAAGGCTCGCCACAGGAACTGACGACATCATCCAATAGGTTCACGACTTCATCCGGCGCGATCTGCTCCACTGTCTGCTCGACACCTAATTCCCTGGCATAACGAATAGCATCCTGCGATTCATCTGTAGCATGATCGCAAGTACCGATGGTGAAAGCGTGCATTCCACTGTTGCAGGCCTCTTGCATCTTTGCGCAGACCAAAGGCGAATCGATCCCTCCCGAGAGAAACGCTCCAACCGGCACATCACTGACCATCTGGCGTTTTACTGCCGATGAAATCGCTGCATCCACTGCATCCATTGCATCCTGACCATGAAGTGTCGGCAGCTGATAACGGGGGAATTCATAGTAACGTCCGTGAATGCTACGCCCTTCCCCATCGACCTCCAACCAGCTTCCCGGCTCCAGCATGAAAGTGTCTTCCAGTATTCCATAGGGAGGTGGGACAGAGGCAAGGTGAAGGTAGAGCGTGGCTGCCGCCGGAGAAAAGGACAGTCCTTTACTCCATGGATGCGCAAGCAACTGGTTATACTGGGAACCAAACATCAGCCCCTGTGAGTGATGCATGTAGTATAGCGGCTTGATTCCAGCATGGTCTCGAGCCAGTAACAGCTTCCGTTCCCGGCTATCATAAAAACCAAGCGCGAACATTCCGTTAAACCGGTTCAGCGCATCCCGCCCCCACTCGATCAACGCATAGAGCACCACCTCTGAGTCACTGTGTGAACGAAACCTTACGCCCCTTTGCTCCAGTTGCCGGCGTAAAACCCCAAAGTTATAGACCTCGCCGTTGAAAACAAGGACGTACCGCCCGTCTTCTGAAACCATGGGTTGATGCCCGGCACTGGACAGATCGAGAATGGAAAGGCGCCGAAACACCAGATTACAGCGATCATCACTCCAGACACCAGAATCATCCGGGCCCCGACGCACCATCAGCTCGCTAATAATATCCCAGTCGGCCTGACTCGGACGGGAGATATAGCGCAACTCACCGGCTATGCCACACATTTATCGAGATCTCCTTGTTGGGATATCACCACCATTGAACACATGCAAACAAAAGTAACGATGCGTACTGATAATAACAGGGGCACTTACTGGAGCAGAGAATAGTAATGATTTACAAGTTCTCTATTCAATTTATCATTATCAAACATTCTCACCACGACATCTCTGGCATTACGGGTAATCTCCTCGAGATCCTTTAATGGAAAAGCGAACTTTCCAAGTTTGTCCACTAACTGTTGTATGTTTTTTTCCTCCGTTAAAAAGCCGCTTGTTCCATCGCTAACCAACTCGGGTATTCCACCATGATATGTGGTAAACACAGGAACACCTGAAAGCATGGCCTCCTTCAGATTATTCGGGATTCCTTCCTGATCGCCTGACTCAGCCGTAACATTATGTGAAATAAAGATGTCGATTGAATGCAGAAAATCGACAATATAATCATGATTCCTGCTTCCCAACAATACAACGTTGTGATTTAACCCATACTGGCTAATCAAGCCTGTTATATCGGCTTCCAGTTCGCCATCACCAACTATCTCATAATTAAAATCAACCCCCTCACTTTTCAGAATACTCAACGCCTTAATGACATACTCGTACCCTTTTTTAGCCGTCAGTCGACCAACTGATCCAATTCTCAGAGCACCGGATTTATGAAAATCCCTCTTTTTATACTCAAATTTATCGATATTAATTCCAGAATATTGAACAAATGTTTTATCTTCTGGCGCCCCCAACCTTATAACCCTTTCTTTAAGATAATCACAAACAGGCAAAAAAAGATCGCCGGATGCAAATAACGAATCGTAATAATTGATACCTTCATGCCGAATCATAAGACTTACATCAAATCCTCTGAACTGCGTCACCAGCTTACCATTCAAGACCCCAAACTCTTTTAACATCATCATCAGGTTTCCCTGGGGACCAAATTGAGCATGAATGATATCAAAATCAGTTTCCGGGATATTAGCAACGCTATTAAGCTGATAAAAAAACCGTAATGACAGGGCATAACTCCCGGCCAATAGCACTTTTATTGCTGTCAACAATACCTTTGGCCTCTTTATTATTAGAGAGACCCCGTTTTGAACAACATATTTTATTTTACTGAATTTAGTAGCTCCTGCTTTCTCTGGAACATAGAGCTTATTGCGTAATTTATATTTCTCTATCTCGGAATGCTCACACTGCTGATAATCTACACGATAGGCAAAAATAGAAACATCATGCCCCAGATCAATAAGGCCTGTAATTTGATTAAGGATAAATGGACTTGAAATTGCCGGGAATTTACCAACCACAATCAAAATTTTAAGTTTTTCTCTCGGAGACCTCATCCTGTGTTTTGACTTGTCCTGTTGAACCGACATAACTCCTGGCATCTGCCACCTTCAGCTGAATACATGCCAGTCAGCAACGTTACTGTTCCGGATTGGTTTTAATCACTATTCTTTTTTACAACGAGCTCATCGAGTTTACTGCTCATATTTTCAGTGCCCGGCACAACTCTGCGTATCACACCGTGATTATCTACTTGCACTGACACTGTGAATACATAATCCCGGAATTTCACTCCTGCAACAGCCGTTAGCGATCCAATTGCCAACAGAAAAATAATAAACCGCATTCTCAATGAACTACTGTTGCGCTTCGCAGCTCCCACAACAGCCTCGCGTTCATTAGGCTTCCGTCCCCCGAAAATTGGCGCCGACCGGGCAGTAGCCATGGCAGTAGCCATGGCAATGGACCTTTTCGTGGTTGATGAATTATCGCCTGATCGGCCTAATTTCTCATATTTTCCTTCACTGAACGGAAGTATCCGAGCCCGTTCTTCCCCTGGCAGCGCAGTGTTATCCTCAACTGCAGCATCTATCTCGTCTTCCACATGAGCTGATAACTTCTGCTCATGACCCTTATTCCTTTTTTTTTTATTTCTGTTCGATGCCGAATTACGCAAAGAGGCTTTGCCCGCACTCCCTGTGGAGCTCCTGGACGGTGAACGCTGACCTGGCTGATCCGCATCCGTGCTTTCTTCTTCGCGAGCACTATCACGAGTCGATGGACCCAAACTCCTGATATCGACTGCATTATCTACCTTTATTTCTGCCGCATCAGCATCGATCAGCATTTCCTTTTTCAGCTCCAGGATGACATCTCGCGCATCCTGACCGTCAAACAAGTGTTTTTCTCTCAAGCCACCTGAAAGAAGTAGTCGTGTACAAATAAGATTTATCAGGCGCGGTACACCTCCACTGTATTTGTGAACCAGCTGCAACGCATCGCCACCTATTTCAGGATCACCCAGCCATCCGGCCTGATTCAATCGGTGCTCTATATAGTTCACTGTTTCGTCGAGGTTCAATGGCTCAAGGAGCGAAGAGGCGACAACCCGTTGACGAAGTTGTTCCATCCTGGGCGAGTTAATTAAATCACGTAATTTATCCTGTCCGAGCAGAAATACCTGCATGAGCATTTGATTACCACTCTGAAGATTTGCAAGCTGGCGAAGTTCTTCCAGTGCTTCAATGGATAATCCCTGTGCCTCATCCACAATCAAAACAGCGCGTCGACCATCCCTATGCTGTTGCTGCAATGATTGCTCCAGTGCAGTTAGCAGCGAGGCCTTGTCAGAGTCCTCAAAGCGCAAACCGAAGGCTGTTGCCACCATTTGAAGCAGGTCACGCGTACGCAGTTGCGTACTTGTCAGTGTGGCCACCTGAGTGTGTGCAATATCAATATTCGCCAGAATTTCTTTGACCAGGGTAGTCTTGCCGGTTCCTGGACCACCGGTAATCATGACAAAGCCTTCACCCTGTAACAGGGCGTAGTCCAGATAAGCCTTTGACTTGGCATAACTGGGGTGACTGTAGGAAAACCTGTAATCTGGACTTAACCGAAACGGGTCGGCACTCAACCCGTAAACAGTTTCATATATATTGAGCATTCGCTTTACAACTCCCGGTTAAGTCCCGCGTCTTTCTGACTGAATAATTACTCTCAGTGTCGTTTGGAATGGAAATTCAATTCTCAAAGAGACGATACCGTTTTGGTGAGCGAGACTAACCACTAAAATTCATTACCGTGATTACACTAGCACATTAATGCCAATCTTAGTCTGCAGAATATAATCAACCTTATGTTCGTAACCCGTCGACATATCGGTTATTAACACAGACTGTCCGCACATATAGCGCGTTAATAGGCATTAATATCAAGACCTTGCAGACATACCCATTCAAAATCCGATAGTCTTCCAGGCGCCCTGGAACAATGAAACCTGCTTATCTACAGCGGCTGTGTCCTCTTTTTATTTAGGGTGGCTAAAGAGGAGTAGCGTAGCTATTCTCGGGCAGCGTTAAAGGCTGGCAAGAGCACGTCTGATCCGCCTGACTTTACGGGCTAGTGTCTTTGTGTACCAATAGTGTCGAGGTGAATAACAGTAGTTACCAGCTGCAATCTGTATATATCCCTGGCGCCCGGTTTCAAGTATAGCATCTCTGTGGAACGCTACTTTACCAGCCAATGCTATTACCCCCCGGCTTACCCTTCTCAGTCTGGATTCAGGAGGAATCATGTTCATCGTAGTTTCCGAAGCAGCGCTTCACCATAGTCCCAGCATGCCAACTGGTTACCCGTCAGTATTTTGAGTTTTTGTTTTTCAGGTAAGTAGACAGATCTTAAAAATTCTATATCTTCTTCCTTGATGGCATTCTTTGACAGGACATCAAACCGGTCCAGGAGTACACCTGCTTTTGAATTACCAAGATCTCCAGGAATCTTGTTAGCGTAATAGTTAAACACTATTCGAGTCCAACCCCAGCTTTGATGGACAGACTTTCCTGGTAACTCAGGCGTGAATCCCGTATCCAGGCCGAGATATCCATATATATCAACTAGAGTCTGATCCCAATTCTTCTTTATTTGATCCTCAAAGAAAATTATACGCAATCGATCCGGTGGTATATGTTTTGCCCAGATACTTAACCACCTTGCATATAAACCATATTCCAGAATGCGTCTTTTAGGCTGATTAATGGCAACCTTCTTTAGGCCAAGTGACGGTGGTATCTTCCCCTGTTTCATCCAGTGCGAATAGGCAGAAATTGCCCGATGAACGGGATCACGTAAAATAACAATAAATTTAATATCCGGGAACTTTTGCGAGATTAATTCTGGAATTATTGGCAGTGATTCATCAATTTCAATCTGATCTGACTTGTTGTGCCAATAGGGTAGCGGGCCATAGAAATAGGATGTAGAAGCTTCGCCAATAACCTTGCTGGAATCCAAACCGTTAAAATGACTGAAATACCAGTCATCACCCCTGGAATAAAGTTCCGATGAGCCGAAATAATGGATTTCTTTCTGGGGAGGGAGTGAAGTACCCGGGTGCTGATCAAGCATTTTCCATAACCAGGTTGTGCCCGCTTTTTGCGCACCGATAATAATAAAATCTGGTGCTTTCTTCTCTGATGTCGCCAATAGATCAATCTCCTAACATCTGCCCCAGCTGTAGTGCAGAACTTTTCTACACCCTGATAGCTATTCTAGGCGAAGTCAGTCTCTGGAAACAAACCATGTTGCCGGGGTTTCAACTGGCCGTTTGGCCTGCAGTGTCCTGCGTAGCTTCCTTTTCAGGGAAGCTCTGATATATTTCTCTATTCGTTCATAATACAGCCAATCGAATCAAGCCGCATGGATAACAGGCAGATATGTGTATAACGAGGCATGAATAAATCATCACAGAGTCTGGCGTCAGGACCTGTCCTGAATAGCAATGCGCTATTGTTGGCGATCCTGATCCTTGCTGTTGTTCTCAGAGTCATTTTTATTGGCACCCATAGCCTCTGGCTGGATGAACTGTTTTCACTGAGATTTGCAGGCTATGATTTACCTGAATTAATTAAAGAAGTCGCAACATTTGATAACCACCCGCCAACGTATTACATACTACTTCATTACTGGATTTCGTTATTTGGTGATTCAGAGGCTTCCTTACGCACTCCATCTGCAATATTCAGCTCCCTGTCAGTGTTTATTACCTATAAAGTCGGTGAACTTCTTTTTGATAAACGGGTAGCGGCAATTGCAGGACTCCTTCTGGCAGCATCAGAATTCTCTATCTATTATGCTCAGGAAGCGAGAATGTACAGCTTTTTGGCATTTGCTGCTGTGCTATCCGTTTACTTTCTATTGAAACTGCTAAAACAGCAGACAACCTGGTCTCTGTTCAATTATGTATGGTCATCCACTCTTCTATTATATACACACCTATATGGCATTTTTATCATTGTAGCTGAAAACATATATATTCTTACTGCTATATATGCATTCAATAATAAAACCACTGGGATTCAAATAAAGCATTGGGTCTCGGCACAGATATTAATTTTTCTGTTATCGATTCCCTGGTTCGGGATACTAATTAATCGCGTTCTCAACATTGGTAACGAGGGTTTTTGGGTAGAGACACCCGCTATAAATTCTGTACTAAAAACTTTTGCCGCATATTCTGGAACATCCAGAGGTCTTGTTATATGGATTTCACTCATGCTTTTAGGCATGTTGTGTGTGTTTATTATTAAAACAACATTTGGTAGAAAATTTATTAATGAGCAGTTAGCCCCCAACGAAGGGAGGCATATCTTTCTCCTGTCTTTACTGCTTTTTACGCCAATTGTACTACCGTATATAGTTTCGCAATTTATCACCCCTGTATATATCATTCGATGCACTATAGCAGGGCATTTCGCGTTCTACTTGCTTGTAGCTAATGGCATAATGCACATACGATTGCGGAGCTTTCGTATCGCTGCAATGACGATAATCCTGTTGCTATCACTGAAAGCACTTATTTCTCAGGGGTATGTGCATCATAATGCACCTGAATTCAAGAAGGCGGTAGAATATCTTGATAAGAATACAGCCGAAAATGATTTGGTGATTCTATGCAGTCACCCACATCTTGATTGGCCATTCAAGTATTATGCGGAGAAGCAGAATATTTCACCAAGAATATTGAAGGTTGGTGATGAAGATATTCTCCCTGAACAATTTGAAGTAAATAAATTATGGCTTGTCAGCCTCACAGACAGAACGACAAATTGCCAGAAACTTTTGCATTATATTTCAAATCAGTATACCCAGATAGACACGAGAGAGACTTTTTTCAGAAACCTGGGACTGACTGACTTTGAAAAAAAATAGAACGTCTAATTCTGAAACCAAGTTGGTCCAGCCCGCCAATTTTCGGTTCAGGCTCAAGCCTTCCAATACAGGCAGGGGTGATCTTGATTCCGGGGTGATAATAGAGGAATGGTGTGGCCGTTTTATGGCTGCCTTAACGACCGGCAAGAGCCCGTTTGATTCGCCTGACTTTACGGCCCAGTGTCTTTGTGTACCAATAGTGTAGAGGAGAATAACAGTAATTAA
>Ga0316194_10001164_pt1 | contig 17958 bp, 11 predicted proteins | sample CroRivsedime1_MG_FD_204936 | JGI IMG/M metagenome (GOLD analysis project Ga0316194, IMG submission 204936) | Coastal sediment microbial communities from Maine, United States - Cross River sediment 1 | ecosystem: Environmental > Aquatic > Marine > Coastal > Sediment | place: USA: Maine...
CTGCTCGAGGCATTCCGGGTCGGCAACGTCGATAACGAGCAGGATGCCGTCGGCATGTTGCAACGTGTTGACAAGCCAGGGTTCGAGAAACTCGTCTGATACAGGCGGCAGGTCCACGAGCTGAAAATGAACGTCCTCGTACAACATCATTCCCGGGATCGGCAGGTGGGTCGTGTAGGGATAAGGTCCGACGTCGCTGTGCGATCCGGTCAGAGCGACGTGCAGACTCGACTTGCCGGCGTTGGGTGGTCCGATCATGCAGAGCTGCGCTGCGCCTTCGTTCCGCACTACGTGAGACGGGCCGCTGCGGCGACCGCCCTTCTTCGGTCCGGCGAGCTCCTCGCTCAGCGTCTTGATGCGCGTCTTGATGTCGGACTGCAGGTGCTCCGTACCCTTGTGCTTCGGAATCGTTCGGAGCATTTCTTTCAGGCAGTCGAGGCGTTCCCTGGGTTCGCGCGCTGCGCGATACGCTTCTTCGGCTTTCTTGTATTCGGGTGTGACGTTGGTGGGCATGGGAGATATTGTGCCTCATTGATCGCGACGCGATGCAGTAAGATTGGATACGAATTGCCATGACAGACCTAGCAGACAAGACAATCCTGATCACGGGTGCCGGCGGCGGCTTCGGCCGCCAGATGGTGCTGCAGTTTCGCGCCGTGGGCGCACAATTGATTCTCACGGACATCAACGAGCAGCTACTGCGCGATTCAGTTGATGATGCCGGTGACGACCTCGTCGCTTCGGTTGTCGCGGATCTTTCCACGCAGGCGGGATGCGCTGCGCTGGGCGAAACCTGCGCCACCCTCGGCGTGGTGCCGGATATCCTGGTGAACAATGCAGGCCTGGCTGTCGCCGGGCGGCTGGACCATGTCCCGCCAGAACGTTGGGAAAGCCTGATGCAGCTCAACCTGCTGGCGCCGATGCGGCTGACAGACCAGTTTCTTCCCGGCATGATCGAGCGCGGTAGCGGTCACATCGTAAACATATCCTCTATCGCCGGTTGGGTGGGTGCGGAGGGCTTGTCAGCGTACTGCGCGGCGAAGTTCGGCCTGCGCGGCTTCGGCATGTCGCTGGCTTCCGACCTGCGGGGCACCCGTGTCCAGGTGACGAATGTCTATCCGTGCTTCAGCCGGACGCCGATTCTGGACTCGCCGCAATACGGCTTCGATGAACGACGGTCAGCACCTGAGTTTCTGATTTCGGACCCCGCCAAAGTCGTCGCCCGAGTTGTCGATGGCGTCCGGCGCAATCGGCTAAACGTCTTCCCGGATAACTACGCGCGCCTCATTCACTATCTGTCGCGTTTTGCACCGCGGCTGTTGCGCCTACTTGACCGGCGCATCCAGGCTCACTCAATCGCGGCAGGTGCGGCGCCAGACTGACACACCCCGGGGGCGGTGGAATTGCCCTAACACTGTGCGCGCCGCAGCGGTGGTGCTCCATTGCTGTGCAGGCAGCTTAATGCCGGCAGGTTATAGCGAAATGTTCTCCTTTCTATTACAGCGACTTGCGACGTTCTGTCACATAAATCTGCGTTAATAGAAGTTGGTATGAAAAGTGCAGCACTAAATCATTACCGCGACCTACTGTGGCGTTTGGGCATGACAACATCATTCCGACATTTCTCGTTGCGCGAGCTGCGAGCGTTTTGTATTGCCGCGGAGCTGGGAAGCTTTCGCGCGGCGGCCGATCGCCTGTTTCTCACGGCCTCGGCGGTCAGCCACCAGATCAAGAGCCTCGAGGAGACGCTCGGTTCCCAACTGTTCGAACGCAATTCGCGATCGCTCGACCTGACCGACTCCGGCCACGAACTGTTCGGCGATATCCAGCCGCTCATTGAAGACTTCGATACCGTCATCGGACGGCACACGCGCGCGACAAAGGCTTCGCGGCTGCGAATCTCGGTGCAACCATTTTTCGCAAGCGAATTATTCGTGCCGCGGCTTGCTGACTTTCGAGATGCCCACCCCGACATCGACATCACCGTCGACACCAGCGACGAGTCAACCGAGAAGCACCCTTCGAACGCCGATGTGTCGATCCGTATATTCAAGTCGGCGCCACCGGACCTGGCTGCTCACCAGTTATTTCCACTACGCCTGATTCCCGCCGGCTCGCCGAAGTTTTACGACAAGATCGAACTTCGTGCCGGCAAGGTAGTCAGCGAGTTTCCATTGATCCTGCATGAATCGCGACCGAAGTCCTGGCGCCAGTGGGAACGATCCTCCGGTATCACGTTGCCGCGGGGCGCGTCGGTCACGCGCATGGATTCCATGATTGCCGTTGTGCGTGCTGCCGAACGGTCGCTCGGTGCGGCGCTGGTCCCGGTTGGTCTTAGCGACGCGTGGTTTCATGCCGACACGCTGGTGCCGCTGTTCGAGCACGAACTGCAGACACAGGAAACTTACTTCATCGTCTGCCGCCCGGAAGACGCAGATCTTCCTCATGTCGCCGCCTTTACTCAATGGGTGTTACAGGAATTTGGCAGCAGGCCGTGAATTTTTTTCACGCATGGCCATGTATTTTTTTCGTTTGTCCTCCCGGGTACACAACCCTATCGTTTGCGTCGACGATGCGATGTGCGCTTCGTCAATACACGCAACTTGAACCTATGGAGGAACATCCAATGAGCATTACCAAGAGAAAGAGTGCGGCCAAAGCAGCATTGGTTACGGCCGCTCTGACAATCGCCGCCGGTGCGGCGCATGCAGGGACGCCTTACGTATTCACGGTGATTGATACATCGCGACATGGTGTCGACGTCCTGGAAGGACAGTACGACGACGCGATAGCCCGCATTCGCCAGGACGGCGCTGCGGACCTGAGTTTTAGCGAAAGTACGAACTTGTGCATCGCTTACACGAAGTCGGGCGACACGGCGAATGCGCTGGAGAGCTGCGATCGCGCCGTTGAAATTGCGCGCGAGAAGGATGGCATGCGGTGGCTTGGACAGGCGAATGCGCCTTACAACGTTCGTCGCAAGGATCTGGATCTCGTGATTGCATTGTCCAACCGAAGCGTCGTGCACGCGACGTCAGGTGACGACTTGCTTGCGCTCGAAGATCTGCGTGAAGCGGACGCGCTCAAGCCACACTTGCGTGCCGTGTCGAAGAATCTGGCAGTACTGACGACGTCGGCTGCCCGGTAAGAATGTCACTGTTCCCCCCCCGGTGACAAACAGGATGAGGCCCGCCCATTCCCCCCCCCTTCCGGGCGGGTCTCACTCCTTATATGTTCCATTGCGGTCAATTCAGGCCCTATTTTCTTGAACTCTGTCGCATTTTGGAGCTTTGCTTATGACGTGAGGCTATGTATGGGCACATAATACCTGCCGAAACTAACCGTTTGGACAAGAAGGATCCGGTCACAGAATCCAGGGTCAAGGATAACAAAGCTTACTGCAACAAGTGGTCTGACACCGGTCGGCGAACCAGCTCTCACGAAAAGAGACATGGCGCTCGTCATTTCCGGGGAAGGCTCGATCTGCACCGTGCTTCACGCATCGTCCGATATCGCGCCTAACGAATCTATCGATGCTCTCTGGCCGGAGAAATTCTGCAAGCGTATCCGCAGCAACCTGCATCGTGCTATACGAAACAGACAGTTCTTCAGTGAGGAACTGGAGGAATCCGGCAGCAGTACCGAATTCACCTATATCACCCAGGGCCGCGACCGCGTTCTGCTGGTCGCGAGGGACAGGTCAAAGCAGCAGAAGGCGCTGACGCATCTGCGTCATCTAGCGTTCGTGGACGACGCTACGGCCCTGCCCAACAGGGAGTATCTACTCGGCGAACTGCAGAAGATCGTAGAGCACCAGGGTCTGCGCGAAGGTCGGGCTGCTGTAATTTGTTGCCAGATCGATGAGTTCGACGTTGGGCACGGCGGCATTGGAGCCGCGCGCCGCGATGCGATCCTGCAGGAGCAAGGTGCCCGGCTCGTTCACGAACTGCGTGGTGCAAACTCAGCCGACGTGGATGATTACGAGCGTCGGTCCATCGTGGCCCGGATCGATTTTCAGCGCTTTGGAATTGTCTTGCCCACCATAGAGACGGGCAGCGATGCTGAGTCCGTTGCCGAGAGACTGTCGTCTGCTTTGCAGGAGCCTATAATCCTTGATGGCAAGGCCTACAACATCCGGGCTTACGGCGGAATCAGTCTGTTTCCACAGGATGGTTCGGACGCGGAGACACTGCTCGAGAACGCCAACGCAGCGACGGAAGAGGCGAGGTCCGGGGCCGCCGGCGACGTTGTCTTTCATATTGGCACCGTCAAGCTGCGGACCTTGCAGCGGCAGGATCTCGAAGCTGAACTACAGTCGGCGCTGGATCGTGGCGCTTTCACATTGAACTACCTTCCCATCGTTGACGCGGCCACGGGTGACGTGCGTGCCATCGAAGCGTTGTTGCGCTGGCCGGAGTCAATCCTGGGCACGCACTCGACCGACAAAGTGATCGGGTTGGCGGAGCGCACGGGCCTGATAGTTCCGATAGGCGAATGGGTGCTGCGCGAGAGTTTCGATCAGTTGAAATTCTGGCAGGACGCCGGCCACGAAGATATGAGGCTCGCGGTCAACTTGTCGATGCAGGAATTCTCGCGCCAGGAAATCGCTACAAGGATGGCAGCCCTGATGCTGCAAATCGGCGTGCAGCCCTCTTCGATTGACCTCGAAATTACGGAGAAGATGCTCAACCGTGACGCGATCGCCGGCTACCGGGCGGTGGACGCACTCAAAGCCCTGGGAGTCCGCCTCGTCGTGGACGATTTCGGTACCGGCGAGTGTTCTCTCGCAAAATTCGCACACAGCCCGGTCGATGGGATCAAGATCGACAACACGCTGGTTAGTGATATCGAAAATTGCGAGCAGGATTTTGCCGCATGCGCCGCCGCGATCGCGAGCGCCCATGCCCTGGGCCTTACGGTCGCCGCCGAAGGCGTCGAAACCGAAGGACAGATGCGGAAGCTAAGACAGCAGGGAGCTGACTACCTGCAGGGCTTCTACTTTTCGAAGCCGCTAACAGCTTCGGACATGCATGATTTTCTGGCATCGACGAAGCAGGGCAATAAGTCATGAGCGATATCGGAATCAAATCGCCATTGGCAAACGACGGTCTTGATTTGACGCGCACGATCAAGAGGTTGTCGATGCCAGTGAGCAAAGGAGTCGGCCAGCTTCTGGAGACGGGCGGTACGGCATTGCTGTTCAGTGGCAACGCGGACGCGACCAAGTGGGCGCCGCGCTGGCTAAAACACAATAACGTCACAACGGTAGTCGCAGAGGACGCGGCCCATGCGTTGAGCCGGGTTCGCAGTTCTCAACCCGACGTCCTTATTGTCGATGCTGGCATGGCAAGCACATCGGGGCAGGCGTTATACCAGGAGCTGATCGATGCGCAGGATCTGACAATGCCGATCCTCGTGATGTGCTCCAGCGCCAGGGAGGCAACGGCCGCACTCGAGTGGAAACCGCATGACATTATCCGCAAACCTTTCGAGTGGGCACTGATTAGCCGCCGAGTCAGGGCAGCTATCAATATGCGTGGTCTGCGTACACAACTTGAAGACGCGCAGGTTGCTTTGCGGGACGCACTTACACTAGCCGATGCCGCTCGCCAGCGTCTGCGCCGTGGAGAGTCGTTCTCGGCCGTCACCGGGCTGCCGAACAAGAAGAAGTTTACCGAACTTGTCGAGCGCAGCATGCGCTCTGTCGATCGCACTGGTGACGCGCTGGCAGTCGTCGTCATCGGCTTCAACCGCTTTCGCCTGGTTGTCGAGGCAATGGGGCAGGAGCGCGCCGACATGATCCTTACCGAGCTCGGCAAGGCACTAACCGACTGCATGGGCGAGCTGGAACCGGCGGCGATAGATACACAGCGATTACGAACCGCCATTGTTGGCAGTATCGACCATTCCCGCTTCGCGATCATGGTTACCACATCCAGCACTCAGGATGACCTTGGGCGCGTGCAACAATTATTGCAGGATCGACTTGCCCGACCGATCCAGATGGGCGGCCAGACGATTTCCCTGTCGTCCTGCCAGGGTGTGGCGATGTACCCGAATGACGCGGACGATGTTGATAGCCTGCTGCAACGCGCGGACAACGCCATGCGCGATGCACAAAGCCGTGGTGGCGGGTTCAAGTATTACTGTTCTGAGACTGACGCGGCGGCTGCACGCAAACTTAAGATCGAGCATATGTTGCACGAGGCCCTCGATCGAGATGAGCTTTCGCTGGTCTACCAACCCATAACAGAAGTCGGTCGTGGCCGGGTGATTGCAGCGGAAGCGCTGTTGCGTTGGCGCCAGCCTGACGACAGCTTTATTTCTCCCGACGAGTTCGTCCCGATCGCGGAAGAATGCGGACTCATGAACCGCATTGGTGAGTTCGCACTGGAACAGGCCTGTATTCAGCTCAAGGACTGGCACGCTAAGGGGGTCAAGCTGCCGCACATGTGCGTCAACGTCGCGAGGGTCCAGTTGATGAGCGGCGAATTCGTGCCCACGGTCAAGCGTGTCCTGAGCAAGCATGACGTCGAGCCGGGCTCGATAGAACTGGAGCTCAGCGAACGTGGTGTTCTATCGGGCAATTCGGAAGTGGTGGACCAGCTGCAGGAACTCAAGTCACTCGGCATCCGCCTGTCTATCGATGATTTCGGAACCGGTGATTCTGCGATCTCCTATCTGCGCGAGCTGCCGGTCGACGTGCTCAAGATCGACCGTTCTTATGTTGCGGGCCTGGCAGACAATGAGCAGGACGAAGCGCTTGTCTCGGCAATGATCGCACTTGGGCAGCGCCTGAGCCTCGAGATTATCGCTGAGGGCGTGGAGACGCGTGAGCAGCTGGCCGTGCTGGAGGCGCTGAACTGCGACGCGTTCCAGGGCTATCTCATATCGCAACCGGTACCGAGTGAGTCGTTCGTCGCCTTGCTTAAAAAGCCTTGACGCAGGCTGGATTCCGGCTATTTAACACCCTCGTTACGTGAACCAGGTCACACTCTCGCCGCAGGACGGCGGAAGGTCGTCAAGGCCATATTGCCCGTTATCAGGCCAAATACCTCTCTGAGCAAAGGGAGGGACGACGATGGCAATTTCGTCGGTCAAAAACACTGGGACATTCTGCGCGCTGCTGGCATTCGTGCTTCTGGCATCAGCGGCTCCGGCCATGGGCGACAGCGGTTTCGATGCGCACCCGATGCGCTTTGAGCACCTCACGCTAGAGGATGGTCTGTCGCAGAGCAACGTCCTGAGTATCCTGCAGGACTCACGCGGACAAATGTGGTTCGGGACGGAAAACGGCCTGAACGCTTTCAACGGTTACGAGTTCCGTACTTACTATCGCCAACGTGGTAATGCGAATTCGCTGAGCAGCGATTTCGTGTTCGATGTCGTGGAAGATGCCAAAGGCGATCTTTGGCTCGCTACCAACGGCGGCGGCCTGGCGCATCGCGACACCAGGAGCGGAAACTTCACGAGCTACCGCCACGATGCCGAGGATGCCAGCACGATCAGCAGCAACGTGGTACGTCGAGTACTCGTGGATAGCGACGGTGCCGTGTGGGCGGGTACCCGCCACGGCGGCCTCAACCGGCTCGATGTCACTACCGGTAAGTTTTCGCACTATCGGTTCACGAGCGACGCGGGACCTGATGATATTTACTCCTTGTTGCAGGATTCGAGTGGGACAATCTGGGCCGGCGGCGACCACGGATTGAGTCGAATCGATGTGCGCTCCGGCGAAACCACAACTTTCGCTGTTAGCCCCCACAGCGTTCGCGCCATCTTCGAGGATAGCAACGGCCACTTATGGGCGGGCACGTTTGGCGGCGGACTGCATCGCTTCGATGCCGACACGGAGTCGTTCACGAGTTTCGTCAACGACCCCGAAAACGACAAGTCGCTCTCGAGCGACGAGGTTACGGCGATATTCGAGGATCGCGACGGCCGCTTCTGGGTAGGCACCACCTCAGGCCTTAACCTGTTTGATCGTTCCAGCGACGAATTTGTTCGTTACCTCAAGAATGACTCCGACGTTTCCAGCCTTGGCGATAACCTGATTACCTACATTTACGAGGACCGCGGTGGCGTGCTGTGGGTAGGAACCAAGACGCACGGCATCAGCAAATGGAATTCGCGTACGTGGGCATACGGTCTTGAGCCGGGCACAGAGATTACAACCAAGCCGGATTCAAAGCCGGTCGTCACGTCGTTCGCCGAGGACCACCAGGGACAGCTTTGGGTAGGTACCTTCGGCGAGGGTGTTAACGCCGTCGATCGCGAGACCGGCGCAGTCAATCATTACCGCCATAGCGCGGATGACAGCAGTTCCATCAGTGACAACCGTGTCATGAGCATGATGCGGGACAGCGGAGGCAAGCTATGGATAGGAACCATGACAAGCGGGATCGATCTCCTGGATCCCGAGACCGGCGAGATCGAGAGATTTCGTTCCGACGCGGACGATCAGACGAGCTTGGGCGCCAATGGCATAATGACCATGTACGAGGACTCTACGGGTCAGGTCTGGGTCGGCACGTTCGGTGGGGGCATCAGCCTGTTTGATGCGGAGTCACGTTCTTTCCAGCGCTTTGTCCATGATCCGGAGGCCGCCAGCAGCCTGAGCAGCAACCGGGTCACGAGCTTCGTGGAGGATGCGAGTGGACGCATGTGGGTGGGCACCGACGCCGGCGGCCTGAACCTGCTTGACGTCGAAAGCGGAGAGTTCACTCATTTCCGCCACAATGATAACGATCCGAAGACGCTTGCCGCTGACACCGTCTACTCCCTCGCAATTGATGAGAGCGGCACGGTCTGGGTTGGTACCCGGGGCGGTGGCCTGAACCGCGTCGTCGGCGACGCCACCAGGCCCGGCACAATGCAGTTTGAAAGCATTTCCGTTGCAGACGGCCTCGCTAATGACGTGGTCTACGGTATCCAGATCGATACCGCGGGCCGGTTATGGATGAGCACGAACTACGGTATCAGCCGGTATAACCCGGAGACCGGCAAGTTCAGCAACCTGCACCGGAATGACGGTCTCCAGTCCGAGGAATTCAATTTCGGCGCCCACTATCGCAGTGATTCCGGCGAACTCTTCTTCGGCGGCAATAATGGCTACAACGCATTCGCGCCCGAGGATCTGCAACTGAGTGCCGCTGTACCAGCGATCATGTTGACGGCCTTCCACAACATGAGTGACCCGACCAAATCGGGCCTGCCTGAAGATGAAAGCGAAGGTATCGACCTTGGCTATCGTGACGACAACGTCGCCTTCGAATTCGCGGCGATGGATTTCGCCGCACCCTCCATGAACCAGTTCGCATACAAGCTCGAAGGTTTCGACGATGACTGGATCATGTTGGGGAGCGAGCGCCGGGTTTCATACACAGACCTCGACGCGGGCAACTACCTGCTGCGTGTCAGGGCCGCAAACAGCGCAGGTGTTTGGAATGACACGGGCTTTGCCATGCCGGTGCGCGTCGCCGCACCGCCCTGGGCAACCTGGTGGGCCTACCTTGCCTATCTCGGTATGGCTGTGCAGGCTGCGCTGTTCTTCTGGGTTACGCACAAGCGCAAGATTCGGCGCGAAGAAGACTACAGCCGCCGGCTCGAACAGGAAGTTGAGGCGCGCACAGAACAGCTTAACGATCGCAATGAGCAGCTCAGGTTGCTCAACCAGGCACTGCAGGAAAGCAGTCTGAGTGATCCCCTGACGGGTTTGCGTAACCGCCGCTTCGTTTTTGAAGAGGTATCGCGTGACCTGGAGGTTGTACGCCGCAGAATAGACGACGAGGACCAGGGCCATGATCAGAGCAAGTCGGTTGACCTCATGTTCATGATGATCGACCTCGACAACTTCAAGCCCATTAACGACACGTACGGGCACGCCGCTGGCGATGAAATGTTGCTACAGGTTCGCGACGCATTGCTGAGCACCTGTCGTCGTTCTGACTTCGTTATCCGCTGGGGTGGCGATGAGTTCCTCGTGATCGCGAAACAGACCCGGCCGGAAGAATCCGAAGCGCTGGCCGAGCGTATTCGCAAGACCGTGGCTGGGACGAACTTCACTCTCAGCGATGGGCAGATCGTAAGAACCACCTGCTCGATCGGTTTCGCCGCGTACCCGTTGTTCCGCGCGCAGCTCGACGAATCGGGTCTCGACCAGATTATCAGTCTCGCCGACGGGCTTATGTACGAAGCCAAGAAGAAACGCGACGCCTGGGCCGGCATGTTCACGCCGACAGAGGCATGTACCAGCTTTGTCATAGAAGACGGCGAACTGGAACCGACATCCCTGCTGTTCCGCGCAAAACGAGCGGGCAAGCTCCTTACTCACTACTCAGACGCGGACGAAATATCCGTACAAAACTTTGCATCGAGGCGGAAATAGCCATGAAGAACTTTACCAAGAAAGCAGTTTTCATAGCGGTCATAGGCGCTTGCGTGTTTGCTCTGCAATCACACAATAGCTCTTTGACTTCAGCTGACACCGCTCGCGAGGCAAGTCTGACTAGTGTGTCGGCTATCGAGCCAGTCACGGCGAGCGCGGATGCTGTCGCGTCGAAAGGAATCGAGATAGCCGGTGCGGAACTGGCGCCGATCGCCTACGACTACGCAGCAAATGACGGCGACGCTTCTGTCGAGACAGGATTCGCACAGCCAGCTGCACGGGAGGCGCGCAAGGCCGAGACCGATACTGCTGCTGCGCAGCAGCGCATTGCACGTGCCAAGATGAGCGGACCCGTTGCTGCTTTGGCGATGGCGGGTGGCCCGGAACCGGCGGATATCGTTGTCAGCTACCACGACCATCCTGAGCTCTTCGAGGATGGCCGCGTAGAAGAACTGGGTGGCGAGGTACTGCGCCACTACGAAGTTCTTGACCTGTTGGCGATTCGGATTCCGGCAGAATCCCTGATCGAACTGGCTGTCGAGGACGACGTCAAGCGCGTTTCGCTTGACGAAACCGTAGTCACCAGTTCGACGATACTAAAGACCGTCGCCAACGTACCGTCGTACGACTCCAGCAATAGTTCGTATAAAGGGGACGACCAGACGGTCGCCATCCTGGATACGGGCGTCGCATCGCACGGGGATCTCTACGACAAGGTACGGCAATACAGTTTCCTGAACGGCAATTATCCAAAACCGGAGATAGATGACGACAAGCTGGAGAAATACAACTCATCGGCGCAGCTCGACGAATTCGGTCATGGCACGCACATTGCCGGCGTCGTCGCGGGCAGCGGCCGCTTTTCGTCAGGGGACTACGAGGGGCCGGCGTTACAGGCAGACATCCTGTCATTACAGGTTCTGGACGGTAACGGCCACGGACAGATGTCTGACGTCATGGCCGCGCTCGACTGGCTGCTGCAGTACGGCGAGTATTTCGATGTCCGGGTTGCGAACCTGTCGTTCGGCAAGCCGATTACAGAATCGAACACGACGGACCCGCTCGTGGCTGCCGTTGAAGCAGTCTGGGACAGCGGCATTGTGGTAGTGGCTGCCGCGGGCAACTATGGGCGCGAAGGCTACTTCTCGACCACCAGCCCGGGCAACTCGCGCAAGATCATCACGGTAGGTTCGCTGACTGATAACGGGACCGGCCCGAACTTCGACGATGACTATGTTTCGACGTACTCGTCGCGCGGTCCAACAGTTGAAGACCATGTCGTCAAACCCGACCTCGTGGCACCGGGCAATCGCCTGATCGCCACAGCGCCCCGGACATCGGTTCTGGCAAAGCTCCTGCCAGACAATGTCGTCGCATGCACATCAACATCGACATCGACATCGAACTACCTTTGGTCATCCAGTAGTGGTTGCAACGAGAAATACCTCGAGCTTTCCGGCACCAGCATGGCGACGGGCGTCGTCTCCGCTGCAGCCGCGATGATGCTGGACAAAGAACCCTGGCTCTCGCCGGCGACCGTCAAGGCGCGCCTGATGCGCTCAGCTCGCAAGCTCGATGAATCCCCAATTGTTGCAGGTGCAGGTCTGCTCGACATAGATGCCGCGATGAACGAAACCGGCGTTGTCTCGGGCCAGGCACTGTCGCCGCTCATGAGTTTCGACAGCGCGACCGGCGGTACACTGGTACAGGATACAGCCTCGCTCTGGGGCAATGACTTATGGGGTGCGGGTTATCTTTGGACAGACGGCGGAGGTGTAAGCTCCAACGGCTATCTCTGGACCGATGGCGGCGTCAACGCGAGCGGCTATCTGTGGACCGACGGTGAAATCTGGGCCAACGGTTACCTCTGGACTGACGGTGGCGTCGCCGCGTTCGGCTACCTGTGGACTGACGGCGTAAACGCCACTGGTTACGTGTGGACGGACGGTGGTGTCAACTCAAACGGCTACCTGTGGACCGATGGTGGTGGAGTCGGGGCGAAGGCCTTGTACGATGATCTGGATAGCGCCAATCCGAGCCTCAACGACGACGCACCGACTTCGGACTAGTCTTCGAATAGCCAGCGCGTTAGCCGGGCAACTACCCGACGGTAAAGGCCAGTACGCGGCTCACGCGAGTCAGCGACTGGCCGCCATCGTCGACCCACTCGTTGAAGGCGTCCTGGATTTGTCGCAATGACGACTTCGAGGTCGGCGTGCCGTCGAATACCTTTTCCCGCTTCAGGGCAGCCGTGACGTCACGAGACAGGATGAACGAATCCTTGCCGATCTCACGCAGGAAGTACTCGGCGGCGGAACCATATTCGGCGGCCAGGTCAACAACGTACTGGGCATTGGCACGTATCGCCTTCAGCTTGCGCCACTGGCGAATCACCCGGGGGTCCTTGACGAGCAGGTCGAGATCGTCATCAGACTGGAACGCGACCATGTGCGGATCGAAGCTGTCGTAGGCTGCTTCAATGTCGGGCCACTTATTCTCGACGACCTTCCAGTTGAATCCGGCGCGGAAGACGCTCTTGGCCATGGCAGACAGCCAGCGATCGTCCGGAATCTTGGCAAGCGCGGCTGCGGACTTCGGCTCGCTGATCAGGGCTTCCAGCGCCGCTTCGCCACCCTTTCGTGCTGCGGCACGTTCGCACAGCGTCGAGAATTTCTTCATCCCGGAATGATGGCATAGCCACGACTGTTCTGCGCGACAACCAGTTTCAGTCCAGCACGAGATCCAGAGACTTTCGCAGCTCAGCCGCCCAGTACGGCGCAATGCGCAACTCTACTCGGCAGGCGGCGCGAACAGTGAGAGGTCCGGTTTCTTATTGCTGCCGGTTAACGAGACCATTTCATAGCGCACCAGGCCGTTGCTTGTTGTTGCCCAGTTCGGCACCAGTAAATTTCCGAATCGTCGCAAAGGACCAAAGACGTATATGTACTGCGTTGTTGCCCAGATGATTGGCTCCTTGCGAACGTTAAGGAGAATCCATCCGTGCGCCTGACCATCGGGTCCCACAAACTCCAGGGCAGGGAAGTCGGGCATGCCTTCCCGGGTTCCGTATCGGATCTCGAGACCGTCGTCGTCCCGGGCGATCCCTCGTGCCAACCGGTAGATGCTGTAGGGTGCGCGCTCCAGGGAGTTGGCCAGGGATTCATCGGTGTTTTGGGCAAACTCGCCATTGATGATGTTCCAGCGGCCGTGCTCGGGACTATAGGCGCGCGTTCGTGAATAGATCTCGCTATCCATTGTGACGTACGAGCGCGGCCCCGTGAGGTCGAGAATCTCGTGCTCCAGGTAGCGGTCGGGCCGGTTCACGAAGTCCCATTCGTGCACGAAGTGCACGGATTCTGTGTCCCGCCAGACGGCCAAGCCACCCATGGCCTCGACCATGGCCTCTGCATCCGCGATCGCGGCCGGGTCGCCGCGAAGGCCCGAGGTTTCCTCCGCAATCGCCGTTTGGGCAGCGAGAGAAATCACCAGCAACAGAACGAATCTCGTCAACATGTGCATCTAATTAGCTCCTTGTCACAACTGGATTGGCAGTTCCCGAACCCGCTTCCCGGTCGCGGCGAAAATGGCGTTTGTTATGGCCGGTGCCACCGGCGACAGTGGTCCCTCACCGAGACCTCTGGGTGCATCGCGACTCTCGACGAGGTGGACGTCGATAATCGGAATGTCTTTCATGCGGCAGAAACGGTAGTCGTGAAAATTGCTTTCCTGCACGATGCCGTCCCTGACGGTGATCTTCCCGTAAAGCGCCGCGGCCAGTCCCTCGACGATGCAGCCTTCGACCTGGTTTACGGCCCCTTGCGGATTAATAACCAGGCCACAGTCCGTCGCGCAGGTAATTCTGTCGACCTTCAGGCGATTGTTCCGCACCGTGACTTCCGCAACTTCGGCTACCCAGGCACCCTGGTTGTAGCTTGCCGATATGCCGCGCCCGCTGCCTTTGGGGAGAGGCGCACCCCAGTCCGATCTTTCCGCGGCCACTTTGATGACATGCCTCAATCGCGAGGCATCAAAACGAAAATCCTCCCTGACCTGCACAAACTGCTCGTCGCCGACCAGGTTGAGCCAAAACGCTACCGGGTCGATCCCGGCCGCGTGAGCGAGTTCATCAATTGCGCCCGATACGACAAAGACGTTGCTCGAGTTGGTCGTGCCACGCCATTGGCCGAGCGGCACGCGAGCCGGCACGGCGATGTAGTCGAGCAGCAGGTTGGGGACAAAGCCGACAGGAAACTCGTAGTTGCCAATCTCGGCGGGATCGCCATCGCGCTCCAGGTAGATCTCCCTCGGGTGGCTGGCGACTTTCTGCTGCCAGTGGGTAATCGTGCCGTCGTTTACGGCGGCGCGAACGCGTTGCGCACTCGCTGAGCGAAAGTAGTCGTGACGCACATCGTCTTCGCGTGACCAGACCGTCTTTACGGGTCGCTTGAAGTGCCGCGACAGCAACACCGTGTCGGTGATGAAGTCCGCATAGTAGCGCCGCCCGAAAGCACCACCCGAACGCAGGACGTGGATCGTGACCTTGTCCTGTGAGATTCCCAGCACTTTTGCCGTAGCTTCAGCGGCCATCGGCGGGTTTTGCGTAGGAGCCCAGACCTCGACCCGGTCATCGTCTACGCGTGCCGTGCAGTTCATCGGTTCCATCGGCACGTGCGCGAGGAAGGGTAAGCGATACGTGACGTCGATGCTGTGTTCGGCATCGGTGAACTCAGGGTCGCCATCGCTTCTGACAACCTGGGCCTTTTCCTCGAATGCCTCCTCGAAGCGGCGCATGAGATCGTCTGTGTCATCACGCGAATCCGGCATTTGCCACTCGACGACGAGCTCGCGGGCCCCTTCGAGTGCGGCCCAGGTGCTCGTCGCAAGCACCGCGACGCCCGAGACGAAATTGGGGCAGTTCGGCAGAATAATGCGGCCGCCATGATCGATATTTCTGAGCAGGTGAAAATCGACGACGCCGGGGACGGTTTTGGCATTCGTCGCATCGAATGACAGCGGTTGGCCGTCGCCGTGCGGGCATCGCCTCACTACCGCGTAGAGCATGTCCGGCAGAACCAGGTCGAGGCTGAACTGCTGTTGACCACTGGTGATCGGATCCATGTCGACATCGGGGACCGAAGTACCGATCAGTTTGAAATCTTTGTCGTCCTTGATTTCGGGTGCGTCGGGGACGGGTAGGGCAGCGGCGGCTTCAGCGAGCTCGGCGTAGCTGATTCGAGTATTGCTGCTCGGGTCGACAACGTGGCCCGACTCGGTGTGAAGCTCCGTAGCAGGTCGATCAAGCTGACTCGCGGCTGCGGCCAATAGCATGGCTCTTGCGCTGGCGCCGGCCTGGCGCATCGCCGCGTAGTTCAAACGAATGGTCAGACTGCCACCCGAGAATTGATTCTCGAGCCGGGGGTCCCAACCGGCTTGCTCTATCTCAATCGAGTTCCAGTCAACATCGAGCTCCTCAGCGATAATCATCGGCAAAGCGGTCTTCACACCCTGTCCCATCTCCGGATTTTGGGCATAGATAATGACCCTGCCATCCGAGCTGATCTTGATCAGTGGGTGCAGTTCCCTGTCAGAGCTTGCTGTTTGCCCAACGACAGGGATACCGATAACGAGTCCCATACTGGTGATGGCGCACAGTTGTACGAATTCTCTTCGGTTCAAATCAGTCATCGGTCGGCCCCTTTCGAGACAGTTCGGCTGCGTGATGGATCGCCTTGCGAATGCGTGGATAGGCGCCGCAACGGCAAATATTTGTGTGGTGGCGATCGATGTCGTCGTCGCTTGGCGAAGGCAGGCGCTTGAGCATCGCCGCCACCGCCATAATCTGGCCGGTCTGGCAGTAGCCGCACTGCGGCACGTCGCCCTCACGCCATGCGCGTTGCACCGGGTGCGATGCGTCGGGCGACAGGCCTTCGATCGTCGTTACCGACCGACCTTCGATGCCCTTGATCGGCAAGACGCAGGCGCGACCGGCCTCGCCATCAATATGCACGGTGCAGGCACCGCACAGACCGGTTCCGCATCCGTACTTTGTGCCGGTGAGGCCCGCGCTGTCACGAAGGACCCAGAGCAGGGGTGTGTTTTCGGGGCCCGGAAATGTGTAGCTCTCGCCGTTCAATGTAAACCGAATCATATTGTCCTCATTGTCTTTCGAGTGCGACGCCTTCCCTTATGTGCAAATACTGGTTCGCCGCGATATTGCCAAGTATGTCATGCCAACCGGACGGCCAATCGATGCGAAGTTCCTCAACGCTCGTCGCCTCGTTCAGGCCGAAATGCAGAACCGGCTCGTTCTGGCTGGCGTAACCCGTGCTGGTAGCCAGCCAGCGAGTCTGCCGTTCTGTCCGCCCGGCATGACGTGTTGTAATAGTCACACGGGCCCCCACGCCCATGCGATTCGAAGCGGTACCGGTCAGCCGCAATTTCAACCATGTCCCCTTCGAAAGGTTTCGATACAGACCATTGTCCTGGTCTCCACCGCCCCAGTTTGCAACAAACAGATCGAGATCGCCGTCCATGTCAATATCGGCCGTGGCAACGCCGGCAGAGATGTGCGCATCTGTGACGAATGCTTCGTCGCGCACCGCCGTGAAATTTGCGTCACCGTCGTTCAGATAGAGCTCGTTCTGAATATACTCCGTTCCCTCCGTGCCATTGGCGATGGCGACATCAAGGTCACCATCGAGATCAAAGTCGCCCCAGGTATGGCCCTTGGAAGGTGTATCAACGGGTGTCGCAAATCCCGCTTCGCGCAGGCGAAGATTTCCGTCGCCATCGTTCAGGTACAGTTGATTGCGGTCACCGCGGCCAATGTTGGTGACGAACAGGTCGGGGCTTCCATCGTTGTCCGCGTCAACTACCGACACTCCATAGGTAAGGGCTCGTGACTCGACGGCGTGACCCTGTTCCTGCTCGGTGAATTCGAAATTGCCGTGGTTGAAATACAGGTAGTTACGCTGCCTCGTCGGTGGACTCGTCGATGAATCGACGAAATTTCCAACATACAGATCAGGGTCTCCATCACCGTCGAGATCGGCGAGCACACAGCTACGGCCATCGCCGCCGGCCCTTCCGACGACATTTTCCGCAACGCGTTCGAACGATCGGCCCTCGAGGTTTCGATACAGTGCATCGCGCTCGCCGGCACGGTTCACGACAAAGACGTCGAGCCACCCATCGCCGTCGATATCGGCCCAGCAGGCCATTGAGCTTGTCGAGTGGACCGAGCCCAGGTCTCCGGCGTCGGCCTCCGCAAACGACCAGTCGCCATCATTGCGATACAGGCTATCCAGGCCGTCGGTACGGGCAGCGAAGATATCGAGATCGCCGTCATTGTCGAAATCGACCCAGGTGACGCCTTCGGTGAAGCCGCCAGCCAGGGACGGCTCTGTCTCCATGACCTGAACGAATCGCTCGCCGTCGTTGCGGTAGAGAAACTCCGGGTAATTAATCGTGTTGGCTACCAGGAGGTCCGGGTCACCGTCGCCATCGGCATCACCAAACGCCACGCCCCGCGACAGGCCACCATCGACAGCGGTCGCGTGATCCGGAACCGC
>Ga0316194_10001166_pt1 | contig 17950 bp, 13 predicted proteins | sample CroRivsedime1_MG_FD_204936 | JGI IMG/M metagenome (GOLD analysis project Ga0316194, IMG submission 204936) | Coastal sediment microbial communities from Maine, United States - Cross River sediment 1 | ecosystem: Environmental > Aquatic > Marine > Coastal > Sediment | place: USA: Maine...
TCGATCTCCGACGAGAGACTCAGACGCTTCGCCGAGATCAACTATGGACCGTGGGACCGTCTGGACGGCAACGCCCCCTTCGTGGAGGGGGTGGGTCCGAAGCCGAAGGGCGCCAATTTCTATCCCCACGACATGACCCAGGAAGAGTACGAAGCTGCCGTCGCCGGCGATCCGGCGAAGATGGCGCAATTCCAGAGCCAGTACAACGTCCTCCGCCGTGACGAACAGGGCGAGCTCCAGATCGTCAGCTACAGCGCCGCCTACCCGGAGCCGATGGCTCTCGCTGCCGCGAAGTTGCGTGAGGCGTCGGCCCTGGCCGAGGATCCCGGTCTTCGCGGTTATCTCGAGCTGCGCGCCGAAGCGCTCCTGTCGGACCGGTACCGCGAGAGCGACCTCGCCTGGATGGACATGAAAGACAACGCCCTCGATATCGTCGTCGGACCGATCGAGACCTACGAAGATCAGCTCTTCGGCTACAAGGCCGCCGCCGAGGCCTACGTCCTGATCAAGGACAAGGAGTGGAGCGAGCGGCTGGCGCGCTACGCCACTTTCCTGCCGGACCTCCAGAAGGGTCTTCCGGTACCCGACGAGTACAAGCGCGAGACCCCGGGCACCGATTCCGACCTCAACGCCTACGACGTCGTCTATTACGCCGGTGATTGCAACGCCGGGTCCAAGACCATCGCCATCAACCTCCCCAATGACGAGCAGGTCCAGCTTCAAAAGGGGACCCGCAGACTCCAGCTCAAAAACGCCATGCGGGCCAAGTTCGACAAGATCCTCGTGCCGATCGTGAACGAGCTGATCGCCGAAGACCAGCGCGGACACGTCACCTTCGACGCCTTCTTCGCCAACACCATGTTCCACGAGGTCGCCCACGGTCTGGGCATCAAGAACACCCTCTCGGGGCGGAGCACCGTGCGGCAGGCCCTCAAGGAGCAGTCATCGGCCCTCGAGGAGGGCAAGGCCGACATCCTCGGCCTCTACATGATCACCTGGCTCGACGAGCACGGCGAGCTCGACGGCAAGGACCTGCAGGACAACTTCGTCACCTTCCTGGGCAGCGTATTTCGGTCGATCCGTTTCGGGGCCTCCAGCGCCCACGGTCGCGCCAACCTGGCTCGCTTCAACTTCTTCAACGAGATGGGCGTCTTCTCCCGGGACGACGCGACCGGCACCTACCGGGTCGATTTCGATCGCATGGAAGAGGCGATGAACGCGCTATCCGAGAAGATTCTCCGACTCCAGGGCGACGGCGACTACGAGGGCGTCAAGGCGTTCATGGAAGACAAGGGTCGGATCGGCCCGGTCCTCCAGGGCGACCTCGACCGGCTCGCCGCGAAGGGCATTCCGGTGGACATCGTATTCGAGCAGGGCGTCGACGTTCTGGGACTCTGATCGGGCACCGGGCCTATCGAGAGCGATCTGCGGTATGCGGATGAGAAACGCCATCGTCGTTGTTGTCCCGTTCGCCTTGGCGCTGGTGGCTTTCGCGGCAGTCACACCGACCGCCGCGCAGGAGCCGGCCGCCGAGGCGACCGCTGATCCACCGCCGCCGCCGGCCGAAGACGAGGCACAGGAAGGCGCCGGCAAGGACGCGCCGCCATCCCAGACCACGGAGATGACGAAGGGCGAGCTCCAGCGCCAGCTCGAGCTGACACGGAGCACGCTCGAGGACCTCCTCGCCAAGTTCGAGCGTCAGGACTCTCCCTCCGAAGAGCAGATCGAGGAGTTCAAGAAACTCCGCCAGGAGGTTGCCGATCTCGAGGCTCGAATCGAGGCCATGAAGGCGCCGACCCCGGCCCCCGAGGACGACTCCTGGAATGCTCGGTGGGTACGGTTCGAGAAGGCCGTCCAGGACGTCACCCGGTACGACCTGAAAGACGGGATGTTCCGGTTCAGGCTGGGGTTGAACGCCCAGTTCGACGCTACCCTGGCCTTGGGGAGTCCGACCCTCACGGACCGGGTCGGAGACCTGTCGAACAGCGTCGATGTGCGCCGCGCGCGTGTCTTCGCCTCGGGCCGTCTCATCCGGCGTTGGGACTTCAACGTCCAGGTCGACTTCGGCGCCGACCCCGGAATCAAGGACTTCTGGTTCGAGGGCGTCAAGTTCGTCCGCTTCGCTCGCTGGAGACTCGGTCAATTCAAGGAGCCGTTCAGTCTCGAGCGCCACACCAGCTCCTACAAGCTTGCCTTCCTCGAGTGGTCGACGCCCGTCGCGACCTTCGCTCCCGGAAGGGGCGTCGGCGTGATGCTCCGACACGAGGAGCTGAAGGAACGGATGCAGTGGAGCGTGGCGGCCATCACGAGCAGCCAATCCGGGGCCGACAACGCAGGCACCTCCAACATAACCGTAACGACGCGAATCAGCGGACTTCCGGTCCTGAAGCAAGAGGGGCGTTATCTCGTGCACGTCGGTGTCGGGTACAGCCTCCGGAGCCCGAGGAGCGGGACCATTCGATACAAGACCCGCCCCGAGGCCCGATTCGTGACCCCGTTCCTGGACACCGGGGACATACCGGTGGACAGCAACCAGCTACTGGGTCTGGAGTTCGCGACCGTTCAGGGGGCATGGTGGGCCCAGGCCGAGTGGATCGGGTCGCATCTCGCTGCCGGCGATCTAGGGGACCCGAAGTTCTCGGGCGCCTATACCGAGGGCGGCTGGTTCCTCACCGGGGAGAGTCGCCCGTATCTTGCCCGGGACGGTGTTTTCGGCCGCGTGCTGCCGTTCCGGCCCTACAAGAAGGGTGGGAACCCGTTCAAGAAGGGCAGCAACGGCGGGGCCATCGAGCTCACGGCTCGTCTCTCCACCACCGACCTGACCGACGCCGGGGTGCGAGCGGGCAAGATCGACGACCTCGGTGTCGGGATGAACTGGTACTTGACGCCTGCAACGGCTTTCAAGGCCAATTACATCTACTCGCGGGTCAACAACGGCGACGGCGGGCACGCCAACATCTTCCTGCTTCGCTATCAGTTCAATCCGTGATGCCGTTTTTCGTCCTGTTCCGGCCATTTAACACAGATCTAACATCCCTCTAACACGCGATTCATCCCGCTACTCCATAACGAATGAAGGACGGCCCCGACCGCGCTCGGTCGGGAGTCGAACCGATGAATGGAGTAGCGACATGAAACAGCTCATCCGTCTTTCTCTCTGTATCGTGGTGATCTCGCTGGCGGTGGGTGCGGTCTCGGCGCAGACCGTGAAGGTGGACCCTGCCATCGCGAGCTACGAGAGAACCAGCGGCGTGTCCGGCAGCCTGAATTCCATCGGCTCGGACACCCTCAACAACCTCATGACCCTGTGGGCCGAGGGCTTCAAGAAGGTCTATCCGAACGTGAGGATCCAGATCGAGGGCAAGGGCTCGTCCACCGCGCCGCCCGCGCTGATCGAGGGCACCGCCCAGATCGGTCCGATGAGCCGCGCGATGAAGGAGAGCGAGATCGATGCCTTCGAGAAGAAGTTCGGCTACAAGCCCACCGAGATCCGTGTGGCCATCGACGCTCTGGCCGTCTACGTCAACAAGGACAACCCCATCGAGCAGATGACCCTGGAGCAGGTCGACGCCATCTTCTCGAACACCCGCAAGTGTGGGCTCGACCACACGGTCACCACCTGGGGCGACGCGGGCCTCGAAGGCTCCTGGGCCGCCAGGCCGATCAGCCTCTACGGTCGAAACTCGGCCTCGGGCACCTACGGCTATTTCAAGAAGGTCGCGCTGTGCAAGGGCGACTACCGCGACGAGGTCAAAGAGCAGCCCGGCTCGGCCTCGGTGGTCCAGGGCGTGACCGAGGACACCAACGGCATCGGATACAGCGGCATCGGCTACAAGACCTCCGGCGTCAAGACCGTTGCGCTCGCGAAGAAGGGAAGCGAGGAGTACTTCGGCACCGACCCCGAGACGGTGCTGTCCGGCAACTACCCGCTCTCGCGCTACCTCTACGTGTACGTCAACAAGACACCCAACAAGCCTCTCGACCCCTTGGTCCGGGAGTTCATCGGCTTCGTGCTCTCCCACGGCGGCCAGGAAACGGTCGTGAAGGACGGCTACCTCCCCCTCACCGGCAAGATCGCTCAGCAGGAAATCGCCGAGCTCCGCTAACGACCTGAAAAAGGGGACACTCTCCTTTTTTCTGGTCTCGCTCGAGACGCACGGAAAATGAGAGTGTCCCCTTTACTCGAGACGCACGGAAAATGAGAGTGTCCCCTTTACACGGAAAATGAGAGTGTCCCCTTTATTTCTAGGGGTAATCATGGAAGCCCAGGCGGTGAAGCCCGGTCCGCCGGACGCGCCGTCTCGTCCTGTGGGATCCGCGACGCGTACGGCGCCGCGACGCCTGCTGGCCGACCGCGCGGCCCGCTGGCTGGTGACCGGGGGCGGCCTGGCCATCATCGGCAGCATCCTCGCCATCCTGATCTTCATCCTCGTCGAGGTGTGGCCGATGATCGGCGGTGCCCGGGTGACGCCCGGGGCGGAGGTCGCGGTCCCGGGTCTCGGCGGAGCGGTCGTCGTTTCCGATGAATACCGCTCCCACGTCGCGGTGCTGACTCCCGACGGGCGCATCCGTGCGATTCGGATCGCGGACGGCACCGTTGTGGTGGAACGATCGCTCATCGATGAAGAGCGCCCGTTCGGGCTGCGCGCGGTGGGAGCCCCACCCGGGCAGCAGCTCCTGACCGCGACGACGACTGACGGGCGGGTTCTGGCCGTTCCGATCGGGTGGGAGATTTCCTTTTCGGGCCAGGATCGAGTCATGACTCCCGTCTTCCACGAGACGATCTCCTTCGAGGTCGTTTCCTCGGAGCCCGACCCCGGTACCGGGGCCTATGCGGTGCGCGTGGACGACGACGGAGCGGGGACAGCCGTTGCGCAGCTCTCGGATGGATCCATCGCCGTCGCCCGGCGATCGGTAGAGACGAACCTCTTTACTGAAGAGAGCGAGGAAACCTGGGAGCGCTTCGAGGGGACTTCCCCGCTGAAGTTGTCGGCCCTGGTGATGGATCAAGACCAACGCTTGCTCTACGGCGGTGCCGCCGGCGGAGATCTGGTGTGGTGGACGCTCGAAGGCGGTGAGCCGGGTGAGCCGCACCTCGTCGAGACGGGCGGGGCGGGAGTGACCACTCTCGGTCTGTTGATCGGCGATCGCTCGCTGGTGGTGGGTCGCGAGGACGGCGCCCTGGAAATCTGGTTCATTGTCCGGCAAAGGGACGAGAGCCTCGTGCTCGAGCGAATCCGCGAGTTCCCGCCACACGACTCTGCGATCGCGACGATCTCACCATCCCTTCGCGACAAGGGGTTCCTCGCTCTGGACGATGCCGGGGGGATGGGGCTGTACTACTCGACCTCGCGCCGCACGCTGTGGACCGGCGAATCTCCGGTGCAAGAAGCGGTATCGGTGTTCTACACGCCGAAAGCCGACGGCGCCGCGATCGCGGGGCGGGATCGCGTCGCTTTCCTCGACATTCGCAATCCGCACCCGGAGGTAAGCTTCACGTCGCTGTTCGGCCGCGTGTGGTACGAGGGCTACCCGGAGCCCGACCATGTCTGGCAGTCGTCCAGTGCGACCGACGACTTCGAGCCCAAGCTCAGCCTCACCCCGCTCCTCGTGGGGACCCTGAAGGGCACGGTCTACTCGCTGATCCTGGCCATCCCCCTGGGTGTGCTGGGAGCGATGTACACCTCGCAGTTCATGCACCCCGGCTTCAAGCGGTACGTCAAGCCTACGGTCGAGATCATGGCGGCGCTCCCCAGCGTGGTCCTCGGTTTCCTCGCCGGGCTGTGGCTCGCTCCCAGGGTCGAGACGATGTTCCCCGCCCTTATGCTGATGCTGGTCTTTCTGCCGCTCTCCGTCGTTGCAGCCGGGCTCCTGTGGCGCGCGCTCCCGCGGGCTTTTCGTGGGCGGTTCCGCATGGGCGCCGAGACGCTGCCGTACATGGTGGTCGTCGCCCTCGTGATGTGGGCGTGCCTCGAGGCGGGACCGGTCTTCGAAAGGCTCGCCTTCGGCGGCTACTTCCCGGACTGGCTGCTCGACGTCACCGGGCTGCGATACGACCAGCGCAACGCGGTCGTCGTGGGCCTGGCCATGGGCTTCGCGGTGATCCCCATCATCTTCTCCATCGCCGAGGACGCGTTTTCGAATGTGCCACGCAACCTTCTGGCCGGCTCGCTGGCCCTGGGAGCGAACCGCTGGCAAACCGTCACCCGGGTCATCCTCCCCACCGCGAGCCCCGGGATCTTTTCGGCGATCATGATCGGCTTCGGACGAGCCGTGGGCGAGACGATGATCGTGCTGATGGCCACCGGCAACACGCCGGTGATGGACTGGAATCCCTTCAACGGCTTCCGGACGCTGTCCGCCAACATCGCGGTAGAGATCCCCGAGGCGCCCCACGGTGGCACGCTCTACCGGATGCTGTTCCTCGCGGCCCTGATGCTGTTCGTGCTGACCTTCGTCCTCAACACCCTGGCGGAGCTGGTCCGTCAGCGCCTGCGCCGGCGCTACTCGCAGCTGTGAGGTTGACGACGTGAAGCGGTCGAAGCACACGGACCTGCTGGGCGACGGGCTGACCGCACTGTGCGGTGGCGCCCTGGCGATCAATCTGTTTCTGGTCATCGCGCTGCTCGCGGTGCTGGTCATCAACGGCGGGGGCTACTTCTGGCCTCGCGAGCTGATCCAGCTCGAGCTGGCCGATGGCTCCGTGTTGCTGGGCGAGCTGCACGATCGCGAGGAGATCCCTTCCGAGACGGAAGGGGGCGAGGAGCCTGAAACCCGAATCCGCCTCAAGACAGGGAACCGGGACCTCACCGGTGCGGATTTCGTGTGGATCGACGAGCCGGAGATCGTTTACCGAAACCGCCCCACCGAGGCCGTCGTGCTCGAGCGCCAGGAGTGGGGAAACTTCTACGGGTACATGACCGAGCTACGGCGCGGCGACCAGGCCTTGGCCCGCGGATCGGAGCAGGTCTGGGGGGCCTTTCACCCGCTACACCGTCAGAAGCTCGACGAGCTTGCCAGGATCCACAGGCTCGAGACGGGCGAGATCGGCGACGTCAATTACGAGCTCGAGGGCCTCCGCCTGGAGCTGCGAAAGCTCGAGCTCGGTGGCCTCGACGAGGAACGCCGCCACTCTGAGCGCGAGAAGATCGAGGAGCGCCAGAGGCGCCTGGAGGCGCAGTTCGAGGCGCTGTCGCGCCGGCTCTTCGACATGCGAGAGACTCTGGAAGCCGAGACCCTGGTCATGGCGGCGGCGGACGGCACCCCGAGGGAGATGCCAGTGGCCGATGTGGTCCGGGCGATCCGGCCCAACTCGGGCGGCACCGCAGGGGCCCTCGGAATCTACTTCTCGAGACTATGGGAGTTTCTGACGGGAGCCCCCAGAGAGGCGAACACCGAGGGCGGCATCTTCCCCGCGATCTTCGGGACGGTCATGATGGTTTTCATCATGTCGTTCGCGGTGGCTCCGCTGGGCGTGCTGGCCGCCCTGTACCTCCGGGAGTACGCCAAGCAGGGGCCGGTGGTGCGCGTGGTGCGCATCGCCGTCAACAACCTGGCCGGGGTGCCGTCGATCGTCTTCGGAGTGTTCGGCCTGGGTTTCTTCGTCTACCTGATCGGGGGCAACATCGATCGGTTGTTCTACTCCGAGGTGCTGCCGACCCCGACTTACGGGACCGGAGGCATCCTGTGGGGTAGCCTGACCCTCGCCCTTTTGACGGTGCCCGTGGTGATCGTGGCCACCGAAGAAGGTCTCGCCGCCGTTCCCCGGATCGTGCGGGAGGGTTCCCTCGCGCTCGGCGCGACGAAGTTCGAGACGACGTGGCGGGTGGTCATTCCGTCGGCCGCCCCCGGGATCCTGACCGGGCTGATCCTGGCGATGGCTCGGGCCGCCGGAGAGGTCGCGCCCTTGATGATCGTCGGTATGGTCAAGCTGGCCCCGGCGCTTCCCATCGACGGCCACTTTCCGTTCGTGCACCTCGAGAGGAAGTTCATGCACCTGGGCTTCCACATTTACGACGTCGGGTTCCAGAGCCCGAACGTGGAGGCGACCAAGCCCCTGGTTTTCGCCACGGCCCTGCTGCTGATCCTGGTGGTGACCGTGATGAACGTGGTCGCCATTGCGGTGCGAAACCGTTTACGTAGAAAATACGTCTCGAGCGCGGTATGAGCGACGTCACGAAACAAGACGGACCGAAGACCCCCGCGAACGGGGTGGCAAAGATCGAAAAGGAGGATCCGGTGGAAGCGGCAATCGTGTCGGTCCCGATGGAGCCCGTCACCGCGCAAAAACAGACAGCATCGCGACCGGACGTCATGGACGCAACAAATCCCGAGATCCCGGATCCGATTCTGCACGTCGACGCGTTGTCCCTGTGGTATGGCTCGTCACGCGCACTGGACAAGATATCCTTGGCCATGTCGGAGAAGCGCATTACCGCATTCATCGGCCCATCGGGGTGTGGAAAGTCGACCCTGCTGAGGTGCATCAATCGGTTGAACGATCTAGTGGACACCGTCAGGATCGAGGGCGACATCCTTCTCGAAGGAAGAAGCATCTACGATCCCGCCCGGGACGTGAACGCCCTCCGAAAGCGCGTCGGCATGGTCTTCCAGAAGTCGAACCCGTTTCCGAAATCGATCTACGAGAACATCGCCTACGGGCCGCGCATCCAGGGGGTCGGAGACCGTCGCGAGCTCGACGAGATCGTCGAGCGAAGCCTGCGCGGCGCCGCCCTGTGGGACGAGGTCAAGGATCGTCTGGCGGACAGTGCCTTGGGGCTTTCCGGCGGGCAGCAGCAGCGGCTGTGCATCGCGCGGGCGATCGCCGTCGAGCCCGACGTCATCCTGCTGGACGAGCCGTGCTCCGCTCTCGATCCCATCGCCACCGCGAAGATCGAGGAGCTCATGCTGGAGCTCAAGGAGAGCTACACCCTGATCGTGGTCACCCACAACATGCAGCAGGCCTCCAGGGTGTCTGACTACACGGCGTTTCTCTATCTCGGCGAGTTGATCGAGTATCAGGAGACGGAGAAACTGTTCATCAATCCGATCATGAAGCAGACGGAAGACTACATCACCGGACGCTTCGGCTAGCGAAATCGCGATCCCTCCGCCGCAGGCGGGGAGGGAGGAATCCATGGAACGTATCCAGCGTAACTTCCAGGAGCGGCTCGATCTCCTCTCCGAGAAGATCCTGCGCCTCGGAGGTCTGGTCGAGCAGGCCATCGGGCGATCGGTGCGCGCCCTGGTCGAGCGGAACTCGGAGCTCGCCCGGGAGGTGATCCAAGACGATAGTGAGGTGGACCGGCTCGAGCTGGAGATCGACGAGCTGTGCATGGAGCTGCTGGCCCTGCAGCAGCCCATGGCCCGCGATCTCAGATTCATCGCCACCGCCATGAAGATCACTCCGGATCTCGAGCGCATCGGGGACCACGCCACCAACATCAGCGAGCGTGCTCTCGAGATCAACAATGAGCCGCCGCTGGCGCCCCTGATCGACATCTCCGCCATGGCGCACCGGGCCCAGGAGATGGTCCGCGGCGCCCTCGACGCCCTGGTCCACCGGGATGCCGACGCCGCCAGGGCGGTCATCGCCATGGACGACGAGCTGGATATCCGGATGGTGCAGGTTTTCCGAGCGTTGCTCTCCTACATGATCGAGGATCCGGGTACCATATCCAGGGCCCTGCGACTGAGCTTCGTCGCAAAGTACTTCGAGAGGATTGGCGACCAGGCCACCAACGTCTGCGAGCAGATCGTCTACATGATCGACGCGCAGGTGATCAAGCACGCCGGCACCTTGCCTGACGGGAGCCACGAGCCGCCCGCATGAAGAGGATTCTCGTCATCGAGGATGACCCGGACATCGGGCTGTCCGTCAAGTACAACCTGGAGCGCGACGGCGACTTCGAGGCCACCGTGGTCCGCGACGGCGTCGAGGGCATCAAGGCAACGATCAGTCAACCTCCGGACCTGATCCTGCTCGATCTCAACCTTCCGGGTCTCGACGGCCTAGAGGTTTGTCGGCGTATCCGTGGAGATGCGACGACCGCCTCGATCCCGATCATCATGCTGACCGCGCGGGTCGAGGAATCCGACACGATCCGAGGGCTGGAGCTGGGCGCCGACGACTACATCACCAAGCCGTTCTCCGTCAAGGAGCTCGTCGCCCGGGTTCGGGCCGTGATCCGGCGCTCCGAGCGTCCGGAACAGGACGCCGACGTGCTGACGGCCGGCGATCTTCAGGTCGATCTCGCCGGTCGCCGGATCCACGTTGGCGACACCGAGGTCGCGCTCACCAGGAAGGAATTCGACCTGCTGGTGGATCTGATGCGGAATCGGGGTAGGGTCGTGACCCGCCAGCGCCTCCTGGAGCGCGTCTGGGGATACGATCACCCCGGCGAGACTCGCACCGTCGACGTTCACGTCCGACAGCTTCGCAAGAAGCTGGGCGCGGCGGCAGGCGATCGGGTCGAGACGGTCGTGGGCGTCGGTTACCGTTTTCGGGGCACGAATTGAGAATCCGCCACAAGTTGCTCTTGATCCTGATTGCGACCGCGCTGGCGGGCTCCGCTCTGGTGGGGGTGGGCTCGGTGTGGCTTCTCAGGGAGGCGACACGGGAACACTACGCCGCGCGGATCCGGGCGGAGACCGCCTTGCTGGAGGACCGCGTACGCGTCGGGGCGGACGACTACCAGGCGCTGGCGGTCGAGGCCGGCAAGAGTCTCGGCGTCAGGATCACGTTGATCTCACCGGACGGCGTGGTCGTCGGTGACTCGGCGAAAGGCATCCAGGGTGTCCTGGAGATGGAGAATCACCTGGGCCGACCGGAGATCCAGACGGCGCTCTCCAGGGGGGCCGGCGAGAGTTTCCGAAGATCCGATACGACCAACGAGGAGTACTTCTACAGCGCGCGGCTGGTAGGACGCGAGGAGCCGGTGGGCTTCGTACGGATCGCCCTTCCCTCGAGCTGGCTCAACGAGGTGCAGTCCCGCCACGCCCGTCTTGTGACCGGCATCGTTCTGCTCGCAATGCTCCTGCTGACCGGCGTCGCCTACGCCGCGGTGCGACGGATCTCGAAGCCCGTCGAGCGGATGAGCGACCTTGCGGACCGGACCGCGCGCGGCGATCTCGACGTCGAGGTTCCCGACCGCGGCATGGACGAGGTTTCCCGCCTGGGCGCCTCGGTCAACCGGATGAAACGAGCGCTGATGGAGAAGATCGGCGAGCTTCAGGACGAACGGGTCCTGTTTTCGTCGGTGATCGGGGGGATGCGCGAGGGGCTTCTGGTGGTCGGTCCCGATCGCAGGATTCGTCTGGCCAACGACGCGCTACTGCGGATCTTCGACCTCCGTGAAGATCCCTCCGGCGGCCTTCTCGCCGAGGTCGTCCGTCATCCCACCGTGATCCGCGACATCGAGGCGGCCATCGAGGACGGCGGGGAGACGACGGGGGAAACGGTCATCCGCATGGACGGCCCGGGCCACGCCTTCGAGCTGCACGTGACCCCTCTGGCGGCGAAGGAAGCGGGGGAAGGCCACAGCGTCCTGGCGCTGTTCTTCGATATCACGCGTCTCGAGGCCCTGGAAGGGGTACGCAGAACGTTTGTGGCCAATGTATCCCACGAGCTCCGGACCCCGCTGACCGCCATCAAGGCTTTCGTCGAGACGCTGATCGACGGAGATCTCCAGGACCGCGATCACAGCCTTGAGTTTCTCGAGATCACCCGCAAGCACGTCGGGCGCATGGAGGCATTGATCGACGATCTCACCGATCTTTCGTTGATCGAGACCGGCGCCATCACCCTGGAGATCGCCGAGGTGGATGCATCGGCGGTGGCGAGGGACGTCTTCGAGCAGCTCAAGCCGAGGGCGGTGCGGAGCGAAGTTCGACTCGACTCTCGGCTGCCGACACCGTTTCCCGTCCAGGCCGACCGCCGCCGCCTCGAGCAGGTGCTCACGAATCTGATCGACAACGCCATCAAATTCAACAAGCCCGGAGGCGAGGTTCGTATCGGCGGCCGGATCGATGCCGACCGTCGAATCCTCGAGGTCGAGGACACCGGAACAGGGATTCCCTCGGAGTCACGCGAGAAGATCTTTCATCGCTTCTTCCGTGTGGACCCCGACCGCTCCCGGGAAGCCGGAGGCACCGGGCTCGGCCTCGCCATCGTCAAGCACCTGATGCGGCTTCAGGGAGGATCGATCCGCGTCGATTCGGAGCTCGGTATCGGGACCCGATTCGAGCTAGATCTCCCGTCACCCCACTCCGATCCCGGCTGAGCCGCCCCCTCACAAAAAGGGGACACTCTCCTTTTCTACCCACGCCAGGCCGGCCACGCCCAGGGCCGCGAAGCTCATCATCATGGTGTTGAGTGCGTTCTTGGATCGGACCAGACCTCCATAGAAGAAGGCCAGGGCAGGGGTCATCAGAAGGACCAAGGCGCAGGCGACTAGCATCCATGCGGTGTCGGCAGCGGCGATCCTCGAAGCCCCCCAAAACCCATCCGGGGCATCGTTTCTTGTATTGCCGAGGGTTAATGTGGCGGCAATCCCGCTGACATCTCGGGGGCGTATCTTCCCACGCGAGACCGACAGGAGAACCGCCATGAAATACCGAGAGATGACGCTGGCGTTCGTGGTCGTGGCGGTCATGGCCACCGTGATGGCATTCTCGGGATCCGACCCGATCGGCACCGAGCAGTCTGTGACCCGGGCAGGTGTCGGAAGTGCCGGTAGCCCCGCCCCGACAGCTTACCTGGGCCTCGTCGCCCACAGCCTCGACGCCGGCCCAACTCGTGGGACACTCGTGAGCGACGTTCTGGGCAACGGCCCTGCAGGCAGGGCCGGGATTCGTCCGGGGGACGTGATCATCACCTTTGACGGACGGCCGGTCAACGACGGCTTCGATCTTCACCGCCGGGTCGAGCAGGCCCGGCCGGGCACCACGGTCGAGCTCGAACTCAGCCGTGGCGGACGCTACCTCGTCGTGACGGTCGAGCTCGAAGAGCGCCCCGCGCGGATTGCCCTCGCAGGCCTCCGTGCGGCGACCGTTCCTTCCTGAGTAACCTCCCCGGCCGAGCGGCGGAACCCCTTACCCCCCTGAGGGGCTCCGTCTCTCGGCTCTATTTTCCCTCTTGGCCCGCCGGATCGTCCGCGCCGACATCGGCCCGGTCCGCTCCGGTATAGGATGGTTTCTCCGGGCGGACTGGGGACCGGAGGGGTTGGGTCCATGCAGAGCCGAAAGGTGACTCGAACCACGTTGATTCCTTGGTTGCTCGTCGCGATGACCGCCATCCCGGCGCTTGCCCACGAACCGGAAGCCGACGAGCAGACTCTCGACGAGGTCATGGCCGGCAAAGGCATAAGCGACCGCTTTCATATTCAGCTAGGAGGATACTTTCCGGAGCTCGAGTCCAGGGTGGCCCTGTCCCCGTCCGGAATAGGGGCGGGGACCGCGATCAATCTCGAGGAGCTACTGGACCTGGAGAATCGCGAGAAGCTCTTCAGGCTCAAGGGCTACTGGCGTTTCGGGCTCAAGCACCGGTTCGACTTCGGATGGTACGATGTCGACCGGAGCTCGAGCGGTACCGTCGACGAGGAGTTCCAGTGGGGCGATGAGACCATCACCGTCGATTCGTTCGTCGACTCGACCTTCAAGACCGGCGTGTTGTCCGCGCTGTACGGCTACTCGATGGTTCACAATTCCAGGATCGAATCCGGGGTCAGCATCGGCATCAGCGGCCTCGACTGTTCGGCTTCGCTCTTTGCGGAGGACAACAGCACCGGCGAGACATTGGGCGATGAGGGGAGCATCTTCGTCCCGTTGGTGGTAGTGGGCTACTACAGCTCGGTCACGCTCAAGCCGAAGTGGTTCTTCGAATACTACCTGAATGCGTTCACCGGATCCTTCGACGGCTACAGCGGCACCCTGGTCGACTTCGGGATCTCGAGCTCGTACTACCCCACGAAGCACTTCGGCTTCGGCTTCGATGGCTACAGGATCGACGTCGGGATCGACAAAGATAGCTTCAATGGTGCGATCGACTACACCAACCGAGGCTTCAACGCTTTCCTGATCGGCGTCTTCTAAAACTGGGGACAGTACACCCATTTCCGGACTTTCCGGACTTGGATCGATGTCCGCAGCCTCGCGAGGCCCATCACTGATGCCCAAACCCGGAAGATCCGGAAATGGGTGTACTGTCCCCAGTTTCTACCACCCGCAGGTTCTTCCCTCGTTCTGCTCGTCTAGCCAGGTCTGTAGCGGCGCGAAGTAGTCCAGGATCACCGAGGCGTCCATCTCGCGCTGGCCGGTCGCGACCTCGAGTGCCTCGGGCCACGGACGGCTGCTACCCATCTCGAGCATCCGGATCAACCGCTCTCCGGCCTCGGCGTTGCCGTAGATCGAGCAACGGTTCAACGGTCCCTCGTAGCCTGTCAGATCGCACAGGCCGCGGTGAAACTGGAACTGCAGGATGCCGGCCAGGAAATACCTCGCGTAGGGCGTGTTGGCGGGCACGTGATACTTGGCCCCCGGGTCGAAGTCGGCCTCGGAGCGTGGCACCGGCGCGACGACTCCCTGGTACTTCTCGCGTAGGTCCCACCATGCCTGGTTGTAATCACCGGGTCCGACCTCGCCGGAGAAGACCTTCCAGCGCCATTGGTCCACCACGAGCCCCCACGGCAGGAAGGCGATCTTATCCAGCGCCATCCGCATCAGCAGCCCGAGATCGGCGCTGCTGTCGGGCGCGCGGTCCAGGAGACCTACCTGGACGAGGTAGTCGGGAGTAACGGACAAAGAGATGGTGTCGCCCACACCTTCATGAAAGCCGTCGTTGGCGCTATTGCGATAAAGCGGAGGCTGAGCGTTGTAGGCGCGCTGGTAGAAATTGTGTCCAAGCTCGTGGTGGATCGTCGCGAAGTCCTCGTCGTTGACCTCGATGCACATCTTGATGCGGAGGTCATCCACGTAGTCGATATCCCACGCGCTGGCGTGGCACACGACCTCGCGATCCGCGGGCTTGGTGAACAGCGACCGCTGCCAGAAAGTCTCCGGCAGCGGCTCGAAGCCCAGTGAGGTGAAGAATCGCTCGCCGTAGCGCACCATCTCGCGAGCATCGACACCCTCCTTCCGCAGCCGCTCGGTCAGATCGAAACCGGGGTCGCTCTCCCGGGGGGCAACCAACTCGTAGATGTAGCCCCAGCTCTGGGCCCACATGTTTCCGAGCAGATGGGCGGGGATCGGCTCGCCCTCGGGCACGACGTCGGTGCCGTATTCTTCGGCGAGCCGGGCCCGGACGTGACAGTGCAGCGCCTCGTACAGCGGCCGGATCTGCTCGTACAGGCGGTCGAGCTCCGCCGCGAACTCCTCGGGAGGCATGTCGTAGCCCGAGCGCCACATCGCGCCGAGATCCGAGAAACCCAGATCGCGGGCGCCCTCGTTGCCGAGCTCGACGAAACGGGTGTAGAGATCGCGGATGGGAGGAGAGATCGTGCGCCAGCCCTTCCAGGCTTCGAGAAGCTCGTCGGGATTCCGGCTCTCGGCCATGAGGTTCTCGAGCTCGCCGAGGTCGAGGCAATCCTCTCCGTCGCGACAGTACTCTCCCTTTCCGTAGATGCTCTCCATCTCGGTGGTGGTCTTGGTCATCTCCGCCTGGCTGGTCGGATCTCCCGGCGCGGCGAGGGGCAACGAGGTCTTCAGCAGGTCGATCTTGCGCGCCGTGTCGTACGGAAGATCCAGGCCGTCGTAGCGGGTCGACTCTTTTGCGAGCCTGCCCGTGGCAGCCACCAGCTCCGCCAGGGCGTCGGCAGCGATCGCCTCGGTGTCGTCGGTGATGAAGTTGCTCTGGACCCAGGCGGCGCGCTCGGCCTTGATCCAGGATTCGAGAAGCTCGGCCTCGGCCGCCTCCATGAAGCTATCGGCGTCAGCGGCGGTCGGCGCCCCACCGCCCGAGCACGAGACCAGGACACCCGCCACCAAGATCACGGTCGCGGTCAAAACGAGGACGAGGCGTGAGCGGGAAGCGATCATGAGAAACCTCATCTGCAGAAACGGAGATCGCTCCGTTTCTCGCGGGTTGATTGCCGGGTGAAGGCCGGAGTATAGCGTGGGAACAGCCCGCGGGAAAGGTCGTCAAGCGCGCGGCGGGATCCACAAAGAGCGAGCGGTCAGAGTGTGGTGGTCGAGTCCCGCGGCCCGGTCGAGCCGTCTCAGGGATTCGGGAAGTGCTTCGTTGAATCGCCATTCATCGGAGCGCCCCCCGGCAGCGTTGATCGCCTCGGACCACTCGCGCCACCACGGTGCCACCCGCCGCGAAATCGGCTCGACGATCAGCAGCCCCGAGCCGCGCCGGGCGGTAGCGATCAGCCGGTCGAGCAGGCGCGGCCGGTCGTCGGGCAGCAGCTCGTTCACCGTGAAGGCCAGGAGGATCGAGCCGTCGCCACCCGGAAGCCGCAACCGGTTGACGTCGGCCCGGCGCACCCGCCCCCGAATGCCAAGGGTCCGGTAGGTCCAGCGCGCCTCCGCCAGGACCCAGGAGCTCGAGTCGTAACCGAGCACGACCGGCCGGCCTCCTGACTCGAGCGCCCAGGCCGCGCCGCACACTCCAGTGCCGCAGCCCAGATCGAGGATTCGAGGCGGAGCGGGGGACGCCGCTCCGAGCTTCCGAACGATGCGGCGCACCGTGAGGAAGTGCATGGGGCCGAAGAACGCGGCAAAGGCCGCACGCTTCCCCGCGCCGCGCAACGGACCCACCGACGAGCGCAACTTGTCCCGGCGCTCGACGTACAGGGACGAGAGCGCCTGGATTCCGCGGCGAAGCTCCTTGAAGTCGAGGTCGGCACGGTGCCGCTCGCCGACGGCGGCGAGCCAGGCCCCGACAGGGTCGATGGGGTCCATGTCCCGATCGTATCGTCTTTTTACTGCCGGCGGGGTAGACTCGCTGGATGGAAGGAGCGTTCATGATCTGTCGACCCGTCAGGGCCGCCGTCACTTCCGTCGCGCTGATCGCGGTCTTCTCCACGGTGCAAGCCGACCCGGAGGCCGACGGGGCGGTCGCTGATGCGCCGACTTCCATGACGGCGTCCGCCGCCCGGGAGGCGGTCATCGCCACCATGCCCGACGTTGCGGAGATCCGAGGCCTCGAGTTCAAACAGCCGGTCCCGGTCGAGGTCGTCAACGACGCCGTCGTGCGCGAACACGCGCTGAAACGGCTCGAGATGTACTACGACGAGGGAATGATCCTCGACCTGCAGACCGCCTACGTCCTCCTCGGCCTGCTCCCGGAGGGCACCGACGTGCTCGAGGAGTTCCTGGCGGTTCTCGAGGAGCAGGCCGGTGGATTCTACGATCCTGGCGCGAAGTCGTTTTTCCTCCTCGACGACATGCCCGCGGGCGTGGCCCCCATGCTGGCTTCCCACGAGCTCACCCATGCGCTGGAGGATCAGCACTTCGATCTCGACGCCAGGCTCCGGAACGCACTTCCCGACGACGATCGCGCCTTCGCCGTCAGCGCGGTTCACGAGGGCAGCGCGATGATGGTGATGTCGATGTACGTGCTTCGTGCCATGGCCAACGGCACGCTGACCCGGGAGAGCTTGCAAGAGATGGCCGAGTCCGAGGCCGCTCGCGGCCAAACGCTGGCGGCCATGGCGCCGGCGCTGCAGCGCCCGTTCATCGCGGCGTACGTCCTCGGCATGAGCTTTCTGCTGCGTGGCGAGCCCGGCGCCCTCTTCTCGGGCTTTCCGACCGACGACGTCAACGAGTGCGGAAAGAAGGGACCGACTTCGTCCGAGCAGATCCTTCACCCGGAGAAGTACTGGGACCCCGAGCAGCGCGACGACCCGATCGCGGTGGGGCCCATCGACGCCGGGAGGGTTCTGGGCCGGCGCTGGAAACGGACGGCGTTCGGCAACCTCGGGGAGATCATCATCGGCGTGATGGCCGGTGC
>Ga0316194_10001168_pt1 | contig 17943 bp, 17 predicted proteins | sample CroRivsedime1_MG_FD_204936 | JGI IMG/M metagenome (GOLD analysis project Ga0316194, IMG submission 204936) | Coastal sediment microbial communities from Maine, United States - Cross River sediment 1 | ecosystem: Environmental > Aquatic > Marine > Coastal > Sediment | place: USA: Maine...
TACTCTGCCTCGGCTTTTACGTGACCCCCGCGGTACTCGGCGGCGGGCGTGTGGTGATGGTGGCAACGCAGATTACTGCCATCCTCGAAAACCAGTTCAACTGGGGCGCCGCCAGTGCCCTCGGCGTGGTGCTGCTGGTGGCGACACTCGTCATCCTGTTCGCCGTGTCGAAGCTGTTCAAGCTTGATAACGCCCTGTTTGGAAAACACTGACATGAGCTGGCTGAAGAAACCCGCTTCCGATACCCAGCTGACCCACGGTGATCGTCTGTGGTTGTACATAGTCGCGGCGATCATCATGTTTCTGCTGGTCATCCCGACCCTGATCGTTATTCCGATGTCGTTTTCCGATTCACAGTATCTGGAGTTTCCACCCGATGTCTGGTCGATGCGCTGGTATGACGTCTACCTCGAGTCTTCCAAGTGGATGAGAGCAACCGTGACTTCCCTGCAGGTTGGCGTGCTAACGATGCTGGTAGCCACCCCCATGGGCACCGCGGCGGCTTACGCCCTGTTTGTTTCCGGGCATCGCACGGCGCGCGCGCTGTTTGCGTTCCTTATCACACCGATGATCGTGCCCGTCATTTTGATTGCGATTGGTACCTTTTACGCTTATGGCCGGGTCGGCCTGAACAACACCATCACCGGCCTGGTGCTGGCGCATACGGTGCTGGCGGCACCGCTGGTGATGATTGTCATCACCTCGGCATTACGTAACTACGATCTCAACCAGGAGCGGGTAGCGCGCAGCCTGGGCGCCACGCGGATAAAAGCGTTTTTCGTTATCACGTTACCGCAGATTAAATTCTCGATAGTGACAGCTTCGCTGTTGTCGTTTCTGACCTCGTTCGACGAAGTCATCATCGCAATCTTCGTTTCCGGTGGTACCAACGCAACCCTGACCAAGCACATGTTCGCCGCGCTGCGTGATTTCATCGACCCTACCATCGCCGCCATTTCCACCATCATGATCCTGGTGTCGACGACACTACTGCTGGCCACCCAGTTCATCGGTGCAAAACAGAAATAACAGGGACCTCATCTCTTCGGGTCCCCCGGGGTTCACACAGATTGGTTGAGCTCCCTGTCGCGACACCCTAACGCTGAAATCAGCGGGGCGGCTCCTCAGGTTTTTAACTTGGGCGACTACTTTCGGCACACACAGGAGTCTCAGATAATTACGTCGAACAGCCGTTGCCGACTTTGATTTCAATCCGCGTTTTATTCAGGTGTTTTATTCAGGCGTTGCGTTCAGGATATACAGCGCCTCAAGCAGCGCGGGAACCTCTGTAATGTACTTGCCAAACCATTGCCTGTAAACCTGCACAATCTCCTTGCTTCGACTTAACCGCGACAACACACGATTCGCAACGAGTCGAAATTCAGCGTCGTTTTGTCTAACCGCGAGGGCGAAGGGCTCAAATGAAAAAACCTCCTCAGTCACTGCGAATTTCTTCCCATCCTCATGCGTAACAACAAGGCCAATCAAGACAATCTGATCAGACGAAAAGGCGGCCACCTCGCCTTTGGTGACTAAATCCATTCCCTCCGAAGCAGAATCCACCACGATGACCTGGGCGTCGCTGCCCTCTTTCTTCAGGGTCTTTTCCAGGACAGCCATCGTGGTAGTGTCTTTCACGACCGCAACCTTCTTTCCCTGAAGATCTGGAATTCCATCTACCTTGGTAGACCTGAGGCTCAGAAAAGCGGCCCCGGTAATAAACGTGAGTTGGGTGAAATCGACTAACTCTGAACGTGAAAGCGTCTTGGTTGTGGACCCGCAAAGGATATCGATAGAATTATTGCGCAGGGCTTCAAAACGGTTAGAGGCGGTGACGGGTACATACCTGGTAGCAATATTGGGGTTTTTCAGTGCGCTCTTTACTGCTTTCACTATGTGTAAGCAGAGTTCGATAGAATACCCGATCGGTTGTTTGTCTTTGTTCACAAAGGACATCGGTGGTTCAGTTTCACGATATCCAATGCGTATTGTCTCGCTGTTTTTTATTTGTTCAAGTGTGGAGGTACCTGCTGCCGAGCTTAGCCCTGAAACCAGCAGTGAGATTAACGCTATAAGTGGGATCCTATATTTCATTTTGTAGCCCCTGCTGAAAAATTATTTAAGAAAACGGCAATCCGACAAATTCATACTGGCATGGAAACTGGGTACTGACAAGATAACTGCTATTCGACGACAATTGCCGGGAGTTCGCTGTTTGCCGATTCGGGGGCTTTCAGGGGGACACACACTTTATCGTTGACACCGATTGTGTCCGAGGCGTAGGCTTTGGTAACCTCAGCTAAACGGATTTAACTGATGACCAGACCCAGGAAGGCGTTGATTTCTCTCGCGGATACTCCGTATTACCACATCACCTCGCGCTGTGTGCGACGCGCATTTCTGTGCGGAGTGGATCATTACTCCGGCCAAAGCTACGAACACCGACGGCAATGGGTGGTGGATCGCATTCGCCTGCTGTCATCGCTATTCGCAATCGATGTCTGCGCCTATGCGGTGATGAGCAATCACTATCATCTGGTGCTCAAAGTCTGCCCCGGGCAGTTGGATGACCTCACCGAGGACGAGATCCTGGATCGGTGGTGCGCGTTATTCAAAGGTCCACTGCTGATTCAAAACTACCGTAGTGGAGAGGATCTTAAACCCTTTGAATCTGCAGCCGTCTCCGACATTGTTAATGTCTGGCGGGCAAGGCTTTCCAGCATCAGCTGGTTCATGCGCTGCCTGAACCAGCCCATCGCCCGTCAGGCCAATCTCGAAGACAAATGCACCGGCAAGTTCTGGGGATCTCGATTCACCTCGCAAGCCCTCAAATCCGAAGAGGCGTTACTCTCCTGCATGGCTTACGTTGACCTGAATCCGGTGCGGGCTGGGATAGCGGACACTCCCGAGCATTCCGAACACACCAGCATCCGGGAACGGCTACAACCTGAATTCAACCTGCCGCAAGCGATAGACGATCAAACCAATTGTGGCGATCTACTGAATTTCACCTCTTCGCTAAAGCCATTGCTACCCTTTGAAAATCGGCTGACGAACAAACTCCAAAACGGAATTTTGTTCAGCTTCGAGGAATATCTGGCGTTGGTCGACTGGACCGGTCGCATCATCCGCAACGACAAGCGCAGTCACATCGACAACGCCCTGCCACCCATCCTCAATCGGCTACAGATTTCACCGGAACAATGGCACATCAATACCACACAATTCGAAGCCATTCACCCCAGGCGATTCAATCGACTCACACCTCAGCTCGACACGGGATAGATTCTCGACGAATCAACCATAAGGCCACCAGCTAAGCACTGGGCACGGGCAGGTATCGCCTGAATACAATAATATTTTGAAAACCGTATATTTCTAACGAGCGACGCTGGATTCGGGGCTGACTTTACTGAAAAATGCTCGGAAATTGGGGCTACCGATTTTTTTTCTCTTTTAGGGTGGGTGTCCCTTTGAACTTTTTACTGGCAGAGACCACATACTGCCAATGGTGGACTAGCTCCTGCAGTCGCCGAAGAAAAACTTAATTTACTGTCCGGAATTAGTTGACCACTACACTTTGAACTTTTTGCTTTCCGGGTGAAACCCCCGGGTGGGTGTCCCTTTGAACTTTCCTGGTGGGTGTCCTTTTGAAACCTGGGTGGGTGTCCCTTTGAACTTTGCCCCTTTGGGTGGGTGTCCTTTTGAAACCTCCCTTTGGGTGGGTGTCCTTTTGAAACCCCTTTGAACTTTGCCTTTGAACTTTGAAACCCTTTGGGTGGGTGTCCTTTTGAAACCTTGTTCTTTTGAAACCTTGCTTTTGAAACCTTGTTATGCGGGGTTACTCTGGTTCTGACCATCGATCAACATTTCCGTCAACAATCCTTACAACGCCCCCATTGTCGTAATACCAGACTGCATTTTTCGCGCCATCAATCTTGTGCGGATCGCCAAGTATTTTTTTCACGCTCAGTTCACTCATGCCATAGCTTAACTTTCTCCAATTAGCCACAGATTTCCAACCATCACCTGCGATTTCAAGTTCCTTTTCATCTGCACTTACAAGTTCCTTTTCATCGGTTTTTTTTCGAAGTTCCGATTCTAGTATCGACAGTCTCTGCTTTGTCTCCTGAACTTCTCTTTCCAATTGTTCAATACGATCACTATCGTGTGCATACGAATTAAAGGTGGCTACTAACGATAAAATTACAGCAACAGCTAATCTTGGGACCACAACGCTTCTCCTTTTACACATAACAGCAGGATTGATAAGGTATTTGACTCGTTACCATATTATCAGATCAACGACTAATTTCTGCTGGTGGCCGAAGGTCGCCTCTCGCTTTGATACTATGGGGGTTCGTTGTGGGCACAACTCGGAAGCCCCGTTCTCCCTGGCGAGCATCTGTTTTCTCCGAAGCAGGCCCTGAAACCCGCTGCCTGGGATTCCGAGTCCGGCACACACCGAACCTTTTCCCCTCACTTCAAATTAGTAAATACGCACCCTTTTTACTTCGACAAATTGATTTGCATCAATGCCATAAATTAACAGCAATAACATAGTGACGCTGCTGTTCTGTCATTATTCACCTGGAGAATATAAACATTCATAGACGAACATTTCATCCGCCAACATATTCGGTCGGAACAAGATATTGATGTATCCCTCTCATGACGACTGGAATCTTAGCATTAATCATCCTTTCCGCGATTTTGGCACAGGTCGCAATTGTGATGTTGATAGGGCTTTATCGCCGTAAAGGTCAATACCGAAATCTAGATGAGTCGAGGAGTAAAGCACAAACTCTCATCGAAACCCATGCACCAGCAACTTTTGTTGCTGCACCGGTTACTGACAATCTACCCTGGGAGGGTTTCAGGGAGTTCATGGTTCAACATCGGGAATTTGAAGACAGTAACCGATCTATCTGTTCCTTTTATCTCGTGCCGGTCGACGGTAATCCGCTACCTGCCTTCAGGCCGGGACAGTTTCTGACTTTCAAGCTTGCAATTGAGGACTCGGTTACACACCAACCAAAAACCGTGGTGCGCTGCTACTCCCTCTCGGATGCCCCCCGGCCCGACTACTACCGAATATCGATCAAGCGGATTCCCGCAGCGGCCGATCGACCTGATGCGCCACCCGGGCTATCCTCCAGTTTCTTCCACGATCATGTACAGGAAAAAAGCCGTATTTTAGTCAAGGCAGCATCGGGTCATTTTCACCTGGTGGAAGATGAGCCTTTACCCATTGTGTTAATAGGTGGTGGTATCGGTATCACCCCGATGTTAAGCATTCTTAACACCTTACTAAAGGATGAGACAGACCGGGAAATTTGGCTCTATTACGGCGTAAGTAATGGTGGTGAGCACGTCATGAAGGAGCACCTGCAAAAACTTGCCAGGGCGCACGATAACTTTCATTTGCACGTCTGCTACAGCGAGCCCAATGAGAATGATCTGCAAGGCGATGATTATCAGCACACCGGCAGGGTGGGTATTCCATTGCTACGCACCACCCTCAAACTGAAGCACTACCAATTCTATGTCTGCGGCCCCGGGCCAATGATGGAAAGCCTGGTTCCTGGGCTGGAGGACTGGGGGGTAGATAGTGGTGATATTTACTACGAATCCTTTGGTCCCGCCTCAATAATCAAACATGAAAAGACGCCGCTGTCAGCCACCACGCAGCCGATCACTGTTACTTTTAGTCGATCTGGTAAAAGCATCCTCTGGGACTTTGATGCCGATTCATTATTGGAATTTGCCGATGCCAACGACATTGAAGTGGAGTCAGGCTGCCGTGCAGGCAGTTGTGGTACTTGCCAGACAGCAATGAAAATCGGCGCGGTCGACTATAACCAGGAACCTGATGCAGATGTAGCCCCCGGGCATTGCCTGTTGTGTATCTCCACACCAACCAGCGACCTTACCCTGGACGCATAGAAAATTATTATGGAACGATCACTCATACGTAAAGAAGTCATCCCCTTTGTGATGATGTTCGGCGCATTGGTTCTGTCGACTATCATCACCGATACTCTACTGCATCAGTTCAATCTGGTCTGGATTGGCCGCTGGCTTGGTATACCCGGCACTATTCTGATTCTACTGTCATTTTTCTACTCCATGCGTAAGCGCAAGATGATCAGCTTCGGCAAACCCAGGACCCTGCTCATTCTGCATGAAACCCTGACCTGGCTTGGTGCATTGATGATCCTGGTACACGCTGGCATTCATATTTATACCATTCTGCCATGGCTCGCACTGTTCGCTATGCTGGTCAACGTCATCAGCGGCATGACTGGCAAATACCTGCTAGATCGTTCACGCCGCTTCCTGGCTGTAAAGAAAGAGGCCTATTCGCAACAAGGATTGTCTGAGGAAGCAATCGAAAAGAAACTATTCTGGGACGCCACCACCTTCGACCTGATGAAAAAATGGCGAGTAGTGCACCTGCCGATCACACTGGCCTTCGCCGTGCTTGGTATTACTCACATTTTGAGCATCTTTTTATTCTGGGAATGGAAATGAAAAGCAGGACTGTCATCCTCATTGTTGCTGTTAATCTGGCAGCCCTGGTTTTGCTGGCAATATTCTTTCCGCAGCTGATGATCAGCCCAGGCAAACCCATTGATGCGCATGCCGAATTTGCCACGGATTGTTTTGCCTGCCATGCCCCTTTTATCGGCAGTCCTGCGGCGAAGTGCATCGACTGCCACAAGGTCGAAGAGATCGGCAAAATAACCACCAAAGGCCTGGCTGTCGAAAAGGAAAAAAAGAACGTCTCCTTTCACCAGCAACTAATCGAAGATGATTGTATCTCCTGCCACAGTGATCACAAGGGCGTGAAAGCTTTCCGCCCCATTAGTCATTTCTCGCATAATTTACTTGAATCAACTTTGCAGAAGCAATGCGACTCTTGCCACAGCAATCCAGTCGACGACCTGCACCGCAAGGTCAAGGGCAATTGTGGACAGTGTCATAATCAGGATGCATGGATACCGGCCACCTTCGAACATGATGAGTATTTCCGCTTTGACGAAGATCACAATACCGAATGCGTGACATGTCACATAAACAATGACTACGCTGACTACAGCTGCTATGGCTGCCATGAACACTCCCGCTCGAATATTCGTGAGGAACATGTTGAGGAAGGTATTCGTGACTATGAAAACTGCGTTGAGTGTCATCGTAGTGGTGATGAGGATGAAGCAAAACGAATCTGGCGTTCAAAAGATTTTAATACGGGCAAATTAAGATCAAACGGGACAAAACGGACCAAAGATAGAAAATACGAACATCGCGATGACGACGACGATTAAAAAGGCATTATCTGTCCCAGTTGGTGAATAGATATCGTTATTTCATAAAAAGCGATATTGCATATTGACCGCTGCGGGCACTTCAGAGTCATTCATGCACCACCCCGCGAGCGGCCGCAACCGAAACACGAAGCTACCGATCATGAATCAAGGGGCCGCTTGCGCGAAAACAGAAGCACACGCGCAATAAATCAACAGCGATAATCGATTCAGTTCAACCGTGTGGTTCAACGTGGATAGAAACGTCATGGATATCGAAACGCTCCGCCAACAGGATCTCGAGTTTGTCCGCAATTTCATGAGCGGCTGCCGTAGACAGCTGAGCATCTACCTCGATCACGAGATCCACTGCACGCGCCGAACCCACCCAACGCGAACGGACTCTGCGTATTGCTCGCACACCATCGATACCGTGTACTGCCGCACGTAGCTTCTCTGCCTCGATTGCCCGCTCATCCAATAAAACGGGGAGCGTTTTTTTAAAGAGTTCAAAAGCCAGATAGAGTATCAAGCCCGCAACTACCAGGGCAGATAATTGGTCTATCCAGACCCAGCCCATAGCAGATAATTGCCAACCGACAATAACACTGGCGGTAATCAGTACATCGGAGAATGTGTGATTTGCATCTGCTAACAGGATGTCAGATTTCAGGCGCCTGGCCCAACTGCGCTGCCATGTCGAGACAACAATGTTAATGGTTAATACGCCGAACATTAACCCAAGCTCCAGGCGACCGGTTGTTATTTCAGTTGTTTCGCGAGTAATGGCGTGTAGAACCAGCTCGAAAGCCAGTATCGCAAGCAAAGCGGCGAGGCCGAATACAGCGACTGTTTCGAACTTACGATGACCATAAGGATGCCTGGTATCGGCGGGTTTAGCCGAATGGCGAGTTACAAACCACGCGACGATATTATTGATGATGTCAGTAAGTGAGTGCACGGCATCGCCCAGCACCGCCAGCGAGCCAGTAAATACACCAACTACCAGTTTAATGATAAGGACAGTAAGGTTGGCGAATCCTTCGATGAGGATAATGCGTAGTATTTTGGTATCACGCTGATCCATGCGGCCCATCATAGCATTCTGCCCTGAATAGCTCGTAACAAAAAAACGATACTTTCTGGATATACTTACAGGTCAGGTTATGGCCGAGGGCTGTCTCCCACCCGAGTTCGTTGAGGGTCTCCTTCGAGCACTTCGCTGAGGCCCAAATTCTCCTGGCGAAGGGCTGCTTTCTCGCAAGCGATGTATGGACTCCAGCAACCCACTTTCGCAGGCTGGTGTCGCTGCAAACAAAGGAGTCCAGACATCAGCTTTGCGATGGTTGCAAATTGGTCGAGCATTCTGATTACTTGCCACATAACAGATCGCCCTGCTTCCACAAATTACCGGCAAAATTGCCGCCATTCGTAACGCTGGGTATATCGATTGTAAATGTACTTGTCCGAACAAATTGACCGGCCTGCTGGCGGCAGTCTGGGGTCATCGATCGGCCTGGTGATTGCGGGCTGCCTGGGGCAGACTTTCGGTGGACAAAGCGGTTTACGGTCAGTCACGCTGGAGCACAGCGGGCGATTTAAACCATTGACGCATATGCAGGTACATCCTGCCCAACTGTTGTTGCTGTTTAAAATGGAAAACGTCGCCACCAGGAAGGTAACAAGATATATGACTGACAGTTTCCGAGCGCAGCGCACTTTTACCAACCGACGAGTTCAGGGCTAAACCAGCATCTTACGCCCCCGGGCTCGAATGACCACTGCGCTCGTCCGCAGACTTGCGCGAGGCCCACCCGAATGTCATTGTTACCGGCATTGGACAGCGGCCAGACTCGCCCCAGGTATCCAGACTGAGCTGGGTAAAAAAGACAGGCCTTACCCGCTTCCGCTATCGTTAATGGTTTCAGAAAAACGCGTAAAAGAGTACCGTTATCGTTTCTGTATCAAGGACTGCCGTCCCGCCAATCCAATGCGCATCAAAGAACTACACATCTACCAAAAAGATCTGCCCATAGTCGGCGGTCCTTACACCATGTCGCGTGTCACCCTCGACAGTATCGACACGACCATTATCAAACTGGTATCGGAAACCGGCATCGTCGGTTGGGGCGAGGTTGCGCCGCTCGGCCCGGTCTATCAGCCGCAGCACGCGCAGGGTGCCAGGGCGGCGATTGCCGAACTCGCACCAAACCTGATCGGCCAGTCGGCGCTAACGCCATTGCTGTTGCAGCGCCATATGGACGCTTTGCTCAATGGCCACAACTACGCCAAGGCGGCAATCGATATCGCCGTTATGGACTTGATGGGCAAGCATTTCGATCGACGGGTTTGTGATCTGTTAGGTGGCGCCGAGTGCGAGCGCTTGCCCGCTTACTATGCGGTCGGCATTGGCGATCCCGAAGAGACCAGCCGAATCGCCGGCGACAAGGTTGCCGAGGGCTACCGCCGTATCCAGATCAAGGCAGGTGGCCGCGATGTCGCCATCGATATCGCCGTGGTGAGGAAAGTCTGGGAACAGATCGGCGGCAAGGCGCAGCTGGTCGTCGATACCAATCGCGGCATGACCGCAAGCCAGGCGATGCGCCTCAGCCTCGCCTGCCGTGAGATTCCGTTCGCGTTCGAACAACCCTGCAACACCATGGAGGAAGTCGCCGCAATTCGACCCCAGATCGCCCACCCCATCATCATCGATGAAAACACGGAGTGCCTGAACGACGTGTTGCGCGCAATCTCCATGGGTGTCTGTGACGGCTTCGGCCTCAAGATGACCCGCCTCGGCGGGCTCAATGCCATGGCCACGGTGAGAGATGTCTGCGCAGCGCGGTCGATGCCGCATACCTGCGAGGATTCCTGGGGCGGGGATATAATTTCCGCGGCCGTATTACAGATTGCAGCGACCGTCGAGCCACGTTTGCTCGAAGCCGTGTGGACGGCGGGCAGCTACATCGAGGAACACTATGATCCCGAAAATGGCATCAAGGTGGATGGTGGCTACTTCGACCTGCCAACCGGGCCCGGGCTCGGCATTAATCCTGATGAATCCCTCATCGGCAAACTATCCGCATCGTTTACCTGAGGCAGCAAACATAACTCTCGCCAGTTTGGCCGGCATGTCCCAGGAATTCGCCAGCAGACTGGCAGCGGCTTTGCACGATAACCATAGCAAACGAATAACGGCACCAGATTTCACGCCCCTTGCATCACAGGTCCCCGGTAAAACCTGCCCCTCGAGCACGCCTTGACGAAACTCTGCTTTATTTCCTGGCGGCTCCAGTCGACAAACGCGGGGCGGTTAAAAAGCGAATTTCCGGATTTTTCAAAAACCTGGTATTTGAAATTTTTTTTAAGATTCCCTTAAGCCTGTGCGGCCAGACTGGCGCGATCTTTATTAAACCGTAAATGACATGCCGATCGAGAGTTCTACGCCCGCCACCGTGAAAGCCTGGGATCCCTTGATCCGGATATTCCACTGGAGCCTGGTACTTTCAGTTGTTATCGCTTTCATCAGCGAGGACGACTGGATGAACGTTCACATCTGGGCCGGTTATGCGATCGGTGTACTGATAGGGATTCGACTGCTGTGGGGATTGGTCGGAACCCGTAACGCACGCTTCACCAGTTTTGTTCGCTCGCGCCGGGTCGTAATGCAGCATCTCAAAGACATGCTCGCCTTCAAGGCAACCCACTACCTCGGGCATAATCCGGTAGCGGCCGTTATGGTATTACTGCTGTTATCCAGTATTACACTGGTGGCTTTCAGCGGCGTGATCATGCTCGCCGGCGAGGGCCAGGGACCACTCGCGCATTCGATGTTTTCATCGTGGAACGGGGAATGGCTGGAGGAAATACACGAATTTCTCGCCAACTTCACCCTACTGCTGATCGTTGCCCATGTTTCAGGCGTTATATTCAGCAGCTTGCTGGAAGGCGAAAACCTCGCTCGCGCGATGCTTACCGGCCGTAAAAAACTACGCGCGCACTGGGAAGACTTCGACCCGGGTCCAGCAGACAACAACGCCCCCTGACCACAAAGCCGTCCCTGGTTCACAACTCACAGGGCCCAGCAAACTCACAGGGACACAAACTTTCGCATACCCTGCTAGACAACTTCGGCATTGACGACCTGCGCAGCGCCGTTAAACTTAACAGCAGGCGAATCGAACTCGAAGCCCCCACCAACATCGATCGCGAACCGCTGGGTGTCGATTCCCCCTCGATCGGCGCGCTGACCAGGCACCCGCGCCATCGACTTTTCCCTGTGCTACTTTTAACGATTGTAATCCAATGATTCGACTGCATATCAACCCGACTTTCCAGGCACTACTGCAAGCCAACAATTTGAGTAGCTACTCACAAATCATGCAGACCTCGAGTGGAACGATTATCGAGGACGATTGCTCGCGTGATGTTCGCTGCCTCGATCTCGATGGGCAAAAACTGTATTTGAAACGCTGCCGCAGGGAGAAACTTTCCTCGGCATTGGAAAGTTACTCCCTGGGGAAGTTGGCCCATAGCAAGCCTTACAAGGAAATGCTGCAATTCAGATATCTGGCGCAGCGCCATTTCGCGGTAGCCGAAGTGGTTGCCGCTGGAGAAGAATTAAACTATGGAATGCCTTTAAAGGGTTTCATCATGACGCGGGAAGTGCCTGGGCAGGATCTGGCACTGGTATACCGCGCTGCCGATAAAGACACTCGACACTGCATCATGTCAGATTTTGGCTCGTTGTTGGGTCGCCTGCACAACTTTGGTTTTTACGGATCGACTCGGCTGAAGGATATCTTCATCGATGGCGATCCCTGCAAGTCACCCACGCTGACCCTGATCGACCGCGAAACCCGCAGTCCGTATCCCAGACCTGTCAGGCAAAACAAAGTCCTTAATCGACTGCTGCTCAACGTTTATCGTCAGGCAAAACAGGGCGAAATCTTCTCCAGCAGTGAATGGGAATCTTTTGCTGAAAATTACTGTCGAGCGTTAGGCGAACATCTCAGCATCGACGCCAAAGCCCTGTTAATTGCAATTCTGGGGAAACTGGACCAGCCGGGAAAAGCATACCTCCAGAAGTAGCTTCAGCTCACCGCTTTCATTGCTCCATCCTCTCAAGAAACGGAGTCTCCGACCAACCCGGGGCGATTCAATCCTCAGCACGTGAGTGGCGTTGAGGCAAAACTACTCCACGCGTATCAACTGTATTGCCCCCTTTTACGTCAGGCCAAATCTACTTTATCACCCTCTTTTCGGCCCAGCCATTTGGCAAGTGGATTGGCAGAAACACCGTGGGCGACCAGGCTGAGGAACACCGTCAATACAACGACCATTGCAATAAATTTACCTTCGGGTACCTCCATATTGATGACAATAATTGCAAACACAATACTGGCTAAGCCTCGAGGGCCGAACCAGCCAAGAAATAATTTTGACGATGCACTCTCACCACTAGCTGACAGCGACAGGTATATCGGGAGTATACGAATCACCGTAAGGCTGAGCAGAGCATACACCAGCATTTCCCAGGTAAAGTATTCGACCGATTGACCAATGACGGTAGCCCCAAAGACCAACCAGGTCATCAGGGCCAGTGTCTCCCCGGTACCCTCGGCGGCTAACACCAGCCGGTGAGTGGCCTCCTTGGCCCTGAAGCCGAAGAGCAGGCCGCCGGTGAATGCCGCGATGTACCCACTACCATGCAAGCTTTGTGCAACCGCAAAGCAGGCAATGGCAAGCGCCACAACCGTGACCTGTTTCCATATCTCGGTTAGCCAACCCTTATCCCGGCACCATCTCATCGCCCAGGTACCAACCGCGGTAAGACCCAGGCCAACAGCAAGACCAATCCCGAGTTCCCCGGCCAGGTGTTCCAGGGCAAGCATGGTGCTGCCACCTTCGGTGCCGCTGCCAATCGCCAGGGCAATAAAAACAAACAGGATCGGAACACATAGGCCATCGTTGAGCCCGCTTTCGATATTCAGACCCTCACGGATCTGTGTGGGCACTGCCTTGTTGGTAACCACCGCTTTGCCAAGTGCAGCGTCGGTTGCAGCAAGCATCGTCCCCAGGATCGCCGCTTCAAACAGGGACAGGTTATCGAACAGGAGCGAAGCAGCTAGAGTGCCCAGGAAAATAACACCAGGCAAGCCAAAAAGTAGCATTCGTGAAGGTATCCGGAACTGTCGCTTAAGAATTGCAAGGTCAGCATTAGCCGCATCAATAAACAGAATCAAGGCCAGAGTCAGATCGGCAAGCGTCCGTAATCCTGAGCGTGAGATATCGCCATCGAACCAGGCAAGCCCCAGGGGGCCCATGACAAAACCAGCAGCGACGAATACGATTGGCCCAGATGCTGCTGCGCGTTCGAGTCGACCAGCAATCAGGCTATAGCAGAAGACAAACAGAGCGAAAACGGCTAATTCGATATACATATTGATTCCTTTTTCAATTAGCGATATGCAGTTCGGTCAGAAGCGCAGCCCAGGATAGACATGCTCCCTGGCGATTAAATTCAGAGTCGAGTTAGGCTATTGCCATCATAACGTTGGTTATCTTTGACCATTATATTATTAGCCCCGCACGGCCTTACCCTGATCTAAATCATATTTTCAGTGAACTGGGGTACCAGCCATTTCACGCTAACCTGCCTGATCAAGCCAACATGACGACTACTGTGCCCGGATGCTGACCCGGACGGACGGGCGACTGGTTGCCTTAGTCGCGTGATGTTTTACCTGTCCAACGCAGCAAGTCGCGACCGAAGCTGCTCGCATCACGGTAACCCAGCAAGGCGGCAATGCCCCGGAGCGGGTCTCGCGCATGTTTGAGGGATTAGCAGGCGGTGCGGTAGCGTCCCACCGGGCCCGAATAGCTTAAGCCTTCCCCACCGAGCTGCCGCAGGAGGATACGCGAACTGACACGCAACAGCTGTGCCATCTCGCCAATGACCGGGCACCCTTAGGGTGACAGAGCCTCGCTCAAACGACCGATGGCATCGACAGATAAGCGACGGGCCATGAAACACCTCTGCTGATGGCTCGCTGGCATGCAATGGCGTTTACAGGGAAACGTGGGGGTCCGGAACAACAGGGGTTTACTTGCTTGCATGATGATGCCTGCATATACTCTTCTCGGTAGTACCGCGACGAGAAAGGTAAATTGCAAACCGATAATCGATTGCCACATGTATTTTCCACCCTTTTCTCGGGATTGAGTATGGGCCTTTTATTGGGCCTCATTATGGGCCTGTCGGTCTCGCCAACCACCAAGATCGTGTTGGGTGTCATTGCCGCCGGTCTGGGAACATTTCTGGGGTTCGATAAAAGCGCATTCAAGGGCAGCTCCGCATCGGACAACCAGCCAGATCGAAGTTCTTTTCTGCGCGAGTTGAGGGTGGGCAGTTTTGGCTTTGCCGTTGTCGCAGGAATCCTGCTCGGAATGACCATCCGCACCAACGAATTGCTTTCCCCCACCATTGTCGAGAGTGTCGAGAAATGGACTGAAGCGGGCTATCACCCGACGGTAGCGCGCCAGTTCGTTGCCCTGGAACGTTTGCGTATTGACCCCAAATCGGGGGAAGTGCGGGAAATGACGAATGCTGACAAGGCAAGAATAGCGGCCTTGTTCGGCTCACAGGAAAAAATCGCGCTGAGCCAGATGATTGAAGCTGGTAGCTGGGCTGCGAACATGGATGCAGCGATTACCAAGGCAAATGCGCTTGATCTGGGGAAACTGGAAGACCTGCTCATCACAATAAACAACAATGCCCCGCCTGAGACACATCAACCCCTGCTCGCGAACATCAAAAGCCTGGCTAAAGCGGTGGAACAGGGGGATCTGCGAGCCTGTGGTTTAAGTACCGACCCCAGCGACTGGCGGGACGAGGCGTTTGCGGATTTGTCATCAATCCTTATGGAAATTCCGAATGCGGGAGAGAGGGAAATTCTGGCCGATGCAACCAAAACACTGCTCTGTAGTCTGGAAGCGAGTCGTTAGAGCACTGGAACCGGGCGTATGAAATGAAATTTTTCACAATACTGGCGATTCTACTGGCGTTTTCGTTGTCGACTGCATCAGCGCTGGATCAGGGTATTTCAAATTCGGTCGTCAAGATCACCACCACGACGACCCTGAAAGGCAAGATTTACATAGAATCCGCCAGCGGCTGGGCCTGGAACAGTCCGACGACGGTTATAACGGCATTACATGCAGTGGCCGGGAAAAAAGTAATAGAAGTAAAGAACCATCGAGGCGCCACCGCGCAGGCAACCGTAATCAAGGTGCTTAAACAGGGAGATCTGGCTCTATTGAAGATCGACACCGATCTGGGTCTTGTACCGCTGCAGACCGGGACGGTGGACCATAACTCCAGGGAGACGTTTCGGGTAATCGGTTATCCGCACAATATCCCCACCATGGTGGCTGACGATATAAAGTTTTCCACAAGTTTTAGCGGACAGCCCATTTTGAGTCACCTGATACAAGGTACCGAGCTGGAGACAGTTTTAATCAAACAGGGATATCCGCTTCCGCAAACTTACATTTACCGCTTATCAAGTACTATCCAGCCGGGACATTCGGGTGCTCCCATCGTCAGGGACAATGGTGTTGTTGTCGGCATGGCTGATGGTGGATTGAAGAAAGGTACCGCGCGCATAAACTGGGCGATCCCCGCGCATCATTACATAGGACAGTTAAGCCAGAGCCGCGACACCATTCCGCGTTCAACCTCTCGGCAGTCAGATCTGTTCAGCGCGAAAACCTATATCTCCGCGGTCGGGGATGCCCCCCCGGTAGTCGCTGAAACTACCAGCATTTCTGATCCGACGGGACAGGTTACAGTACACAAAGTCTGGAATGCCTCGCTGGCAGAGATTTTCTTCACCCTCGAGGAAAGTGATCAGGAAGATGTGCTCGAGATTTTTGAAGACCTCTCGGAAGAAGATGCCAGCTATTTGTTTGAGAACCTTGTCTATGACATCTATGAGGACTACACCACGGGGGCAACCTTTGCTCTGCCTGAAGGAACAGAGGTAACTTACCAAGACGGCGCCTTTGTCGTCGACTACACCGATATCAAGCTTGCGTTTATTCCTGCAAATACCAGCTCCTTCGCCGAGGCCACGCAACTGGTGCAGGCTTTTGCGACCAAAATGTTAGGGCTATATCCCTATGCGCAACCTTATAACGAAGGCGATGAAGACGATGAAGACTGGGATAACGAGGAGCAATGGTACAACCTGGCCAGATTGCAAACCGTAGAAGACGAGGGCGTGCAAATGTTTTATGCCGTGGGCGGAGAAGCCCTGGGCGAGAATGCCGCCTTACTCGCCCTGCTCACCCCGCTGCCGGAGCATATGACTGAGGAAGAACTCATCGGTTTCTTCAGTTTTATTGTAGGTCTGGAAATCATTTCGTTTGCCAGTCACTAGGTCTTCATGCGAATTCAGGAATTCAGAGGAATTCAGAGGGACACACGCTTTAACCTGCATTTTCATTTGATCGGGTGTTTCCGGGCTGGTTTACTCAGCTCGGAGCGCGGCAGCGAAATCGACAAGCTGCGATTTATCCGCGAACTGATTACGACTTGACTCAATAATGCACCCTTTTGGCACATTAAAGCCTACGCCGATAACAGGATTCAGGTAAGCTCGACGAAGCTTCTCGAAGACAGGCACCCTGGACCTCTAATTTCCAGGGAATCCAAGTCCGCTCTGCCAGACCGGCTTATCCAGATCATCAAGCCAATGTGCCATTGCAATACTGGATGCTACTCATGCCAATAACCCAAAACTATCGACTCAAACGCGAAATCATAACGATCAGTCTGGTTGACTATCAGATTTGCTCGCTGTTTGATCGACAGCAGTTTGATGAAGACGACCTCGAAGCCGCAACGCGCGGCATTACGTCAGCCACCTGGTCACTTTTCGGTGTTGTCTGGCCCGCCTCGCAAGTGCTCGCAGCCGAGGTTAGCGTGGCCGCACTGGCCGGCAAGCGCGTGCTCGAAATCGGCTGTGGTATCGGGTTGGCCAGCATTGTCCTGCACAAGATGGGCGTGGATATCACCGCCAGTGATTATCATCCACGCGCGCAGGAGTTCCTCAACCGCAACGTTCTGGACAACGGCCTGGCACCGATGAAGTTTCAGGCAATCGACTTCGAGCAGCAAAACCCGCTGCTGGGGAAGTTCGACCTGATTATTGCCAGCGATGTACTCTATCAACCCCAGCATGCACAAAACCTCTCACGCTTTATCTCGTTACATTCCAGTGACGACGTCAAGGTTATCGTGGTCGATCCCGGCCGGGAAAACCGGGCGAAATTTACGCACCACATGATCGCACTGGGCTACAGTCATCAGTTTACTAATTTCAACCAGCAGTTATCCGCCAGCGTTCGCTGCAAGGGCCGTATTCTGAATTATCAACGTCAATACAGGCCCCTCGGAAATGACTTCGGGATCGACAGCCGCGCGCCTGGTTAAACTCCAAACAGCAACGCCAATCCCAATACCAGCAATGGTAATCGTCGCCATTGCAGCGAACGATTAATCAAGCCGTAGGAAATCGCAATCAAAGCAATCGAGGTCTTGGCAAACGCCAACAGCGCCAGCAGCGGCGTC
>Ga0316194_10001169_pt1 | contig 17939 bp, 8 predicted proteins | sample CroRivsedime1_MG_FD_204936 | JGI IMG/M metagenome (GOLD analysis project Ga0316194, IMG submission 204936) | Coastal sediment microbial communities from Maine, United States - Cross River sediment 1 | ecosystem: Environmental > Aquatic > Marine > Coastal > Sediment | place: USA: Maine...
TGTTTTGCGTTGCAACAGGGATAGAATTTTTTCGCTGATGAAGTTCTCGTAAAACCAGTAGCGATTCAGATAAAGACGGGAACCGTCGATAATCAGCGGATTTTGATCGCCGCCGTTGCCAACACAGTTACTCGCCAATAGCGCGTTGCGCCATTCGCCGGAGCTTCTACCGATTGGTACGGTTACACCGATGCCGCGGCTGCACTGAAACAGCGGGCGGCCCGTGAACTGGTCGAGTTCTACGCATACGTCACCAGCCAGATTGGCTTCGCTAACCAGTGCGGCAGAGAGGCCCGTGAGTTCATCGATCTGGCTGCCATCGTGGGAGCTGATGAATTCCGCAAAGTAATAGCTCAACCAGCTTATGTCGCCGTCTCGCGCAAGCTGGTGCAGGAATGTACTCATAATCCTGTTTCCTGCGGGGCTGTGAAGTGGAACAGATCGTTGAATGCTTCAAGGTCGGCAAGCTCGGGTCTTTCGAAATGAATGCCGTAACGGCAACCCTGATCCGGGCGCATGGCACGCAGGAAAAGATAATAGCTGCCGCCGAAATGCTGCTGGTAATCGTAATCAGGTAGACGCTGTGCGAGCAGGCGGTGCAGGGCCAGTGCATAAATCAGTGATTGCAGGTCGTAACGCCGATCCAGCATTGCCTGGCCAAGTTTGGCGGGCGCGTAGTCCGCCAGCTCGCCGCCCAGCAGGTTACTCTTGTAGTCGGCCAGATAATAGCGACCCTCGTATTCAAAAACGAGGTCGATCACTCCGGTGATAAGGCCGCGAAAATCTGCTCCGCTCAGGGCCTGCAGTGGCTGATCGACGCGCGCTTGCATAAACCGGTTGAGCGCGTTGAGGTCGAGATGATCGAGGGCGAAATCGAAGGCCAGTTCGTTGAGCCTGTGTTGATTAGCGATGCGGTTCAGCGTCAACCCGGTCCCGTTCAGCGGGGTCTGCAAGATGTTACTCAGCCAGTCCATCAATGGTTGTTGATACTCGCCGGAAAGTCCAGCCTGAGCCAGGAAACGGGCAAACAGGGGTGGGCACTGGGATGCAATATCAAGCTCGAAGTCGAGGTTCTCGAGTAACGAATGCAATAACAGACCAACGTGGCTGCCGGCCGGGAAGTTAAGAACTGGATCCAGTTCGACTGTTTTTGTCACACTCCCCGCAGGCTGGTGCACGGCGCGCGTCAACGCGGTGAAACTGTTGACACGCCATTGCGTTGCTGAGACGCGGTTAAATACTGCAAGTCGCGGTAGATCCCTCGAGCCATCGTCGTTGTAAAGGGCGAGCGGCGACTGTTCTCCGGGCAGTGGCACACATTCGATTGATGCCTCACTTTTAGTTACCAGGGCTTGCAGGTCGGCAGCGAAATCCATGTCGTCGGGAAAACCATCCGCCTTAACAGTATCGAGGTCCTCGGGGGTCTGGCGTGAATGCAGTAGATAGGCAAGAGCAGTCTGGTTTGCATAACCGGCTCTGCTCTCGCTGCCTGCCCTGCCCCAGGCGAGATACAAGCGTGAACGCGCACGGGTGACGGCGACATAGAGCAGGCGGAGGTCCTCGGCAAGCCGTTCCTTTTCGGCGATCAACCAGTGCTGATCGGATTCACTGGATCCGAGGTCGATACAGGCGGCAAGCTCTGTATCGTGAAAGTAAATCGCCTGATTATGATCGACCGGCCGGCAAGTCCACAGAAAGGGCACAAAGACGATCGGATATTGCAGGCCTTTTGACTTGTGTATGGTAACGATCTTGACCAGTGCCTGATCGTCTTCGAGGCGCAACTCCGCATCTTCACCACTGCTGTCTTCGAGCTGATGCTGAAACCAGTGCAGCATTGGCGACATACCCGCGGCCGCCTGGGAATGCTGCTGCAGTAATTCAGCCAGGTGTAACAGGTTGGTGATGCGTCTTTCACTGTTCTCCATGAGTGCCAGCTTGCGGGTGATATCGAAGCGCTGCAGTAACGACTGGAACATCGCGATAAACCCGTGTCGCAGCCACAGGTCCTGCAGCTCACCGAGGCTTTCCAGCCAGACCTGCCAGGCCTCGTCGTTATCAACCTGGGCCGCAATTTCCCGGTAATCGAGTTGCAACAGATTGGAAGCCAGTGAGCGTGCGGCGATACTCGGATCCTGATACTGCGCTACTGCCAGCAAAAGGTCGTACAGGCCGCGGGCCTCATCGCTGGTGAACACCGAATCGCGACCGATGGTTACCGTGCGAATGCCGTGCTTGCGCAGCGCCTGGCTGAGCGCCTGTCCTTCGGAGGCCTGGCGTACCAGGATCGCGATATCGCCGCTTTGTACCGGTTTGCCGTCGATGGTAGCTGAGCCTTCGCCTGCGGCCTGCAGTAAACCGATGACTTCGATAACGATTGCCTGATTGATCGATTCACGCATCTCGGCGCGCGAGTAATTGCCGTTCTGGTGGGTTTCAGGTAGCTGCCATATTGTCATCGCGGGCGCGGCGCGTTTCCCGGATAGCAGTCTGAAGCGTTTGTTGTCGGGGATCGAGTCAACTGCGTGAAATTCGATCGAATCGCCAAATATGAAGGCTTCGGGTCGGTTCGCGAACAGGGTATTGACCGCCTTTATCAGCTCGGGCTGCGAGCGCCAGTTGGTTTGCAGGTTAAAGCGCTCGATCGAAGGCAGCTGACGCGCCTGCATGTAAGTGAATATATCGCCACCGCGAAAGCTGTAAATCGCCTGCTTTGGATCGCCGATCAAGGTCAGGCTGAAGTCTTCGGTGAGTTCGTCACCAGCATGATAGATGTGACCGAAGATGCGGTACTGAATACTGTCGGTGTCCTGAAATTCGTCGATCATGGCCACCGGATACTGCTCGCGCAGGTCGCGGGCCAGGGTGATGCCACTTTTTGATTGCAGCGCTTCAAGCAGCAGGCTGAGCTGGTCCTGGAATGCCAGCGTTGCCGTCTCGCGCTTGGCTTCAAGGACACGGCGCGAAACCCGGCGTAGCGCATCAATTCGCAACTGCGGCCCCAGCGTCTGCTGGAATTCTATCCAGCGTTGCGCTACTGCGCCTACGGCGTGGAAAAATTCGTGTTCAAGCCGGGGGTCCTTGCCACGCTGGGTGGGTTTGGAGTGCTGTTGCAAAAACCCTGCTCCAAGATATTCGAAGTTATCGAGCAGAATTCCGGCTGCCGATGCGTTGAAAAAGAAATCCAGGGCATCGATCCAGGTGTCGAAGTTGTCGGCATGATAGGGAAGCTTTTTGGCACGGCTCAGTACTTTCGTATCGCGCAGAATTTCCACTATTGCGGTTTTTTCACGCAGCCATTGCGGGCCCAGCTGATGCAGGTCCGCAGCTATCTGACGCGGCATCTGCAGCAGGTCGGCAAGTGTTTTATCGCCTGCAGGTAACAGACGTGCCGAGGGTTTGTTGCGCAATTCAAGTAGCAGCCGCGTCAGCTTTTCCACGGAGCCCAGGCTGTTGTGCACCAACATCCAGGTATCGCGATCGAGTTCATAGCTGAGGGCTCGCCACCAGTCCTTGATTGCAGCTTCCCACAGCGCTGCGTCATCATCGATCAGTTCGGTTTCGAACAGCTGGTTACCGGCGAGCGCGTGTTCCTGCAGGCTGCGCTGGCAGAAACTATGGATGGTGGAAATGCTGGCTTCGTCAAGGCTGCGCAAGGCCAGCTGCAGACGCCCTAGCTGTAGCGATTGTTGTTCAGTATCAAGCTTGCGCCACTGTTGCTGCCAGAGCTTTAAAAATCCGTCTGCGTCATCCACCTGGCCGGTGACCAGCATTTGCGCCTGGTAGAGTCGATTCTGGATGCGTCCGCGCAATTCCTCGGTCGCGGCATTGGTGTAGGTAACGATTAGAATTTGTGAGGTCAGTCGTCCGGCAAGAATGTGGCGCAGGTACAGGTCGGCTATGGTGTGAGTTTTGCCGGTGCCGGCGCTCGCTTCGATCAGTTTGATGCCGCCAAGCTCGAGCGTGAGGATGGCCTGTGAATCCAGGGTTGAAATTTGCTTCAAAACTGACGCGTTGTTATCGCCCGGCTGCAGCGGCGATCGCGGACGATTCTGCGCGTTGGCGGTTAAATCACCACTCAATTTCGCCACCGTGCTCTATCGCGGGCCCATAGATTTGTCGCGAGTACTGCTGGAACAGGCGGTCAGACAGTGGCTGCGGGGTGTTATTGTGCAAAGCCAGCCGAATAAAATCATCGCAGCACTCACCCTCGGAGCCAACGCCGAAACCGCTGCCATTCCAGACCAGCAGGGCCTTTTCCATGGCCATTGATGGATCTTCATGACGCGCAAAGGTATAACTGGTTTCGGGGAATACCGGCAGCGGCGACTGCTGGCCCTGTCGATAAAGTTGAACGTAATCACCGAGCAAGCGGCACGCCGTGGCAGCCTCGATCCAGCTGAAGCACCAGCCCCGGGTAGAAGGCGCAAACAACTGGCTGGTTTCCTGCTCGGCGAGCAGTCCGGTGGCGCAAAGAACCAGGTGGTTCAGCCACAGCGAGATGAGTGAACGGCTCTTTATCGACTTACTGGCACTAAAGTGCATCAGTCCGAGCGCCGGGTAATAGTGATCGATTTCTCCGTATAGAACAGAGCCGTCTTCGAGTTGGCACTCGGCTACTTTTGTCTGTGCCGCGACATCGCGAAATCCGTCGAGACGATCGAGCAGGTCGCGGTACTCGGACAGCATTGCAAACCATTCGGCATCGGCGGCCCGTCCATGAGGTAACAAACCCTGTGCCGTGTATTGTTGCCGGTCGATAGGCTCGCCGGCGAGATATTGTCGCGCCAGTTGTTCGACGATGGCCCATTTGTTTAATCCCTGCAGGGTGAAGGCCTCTTCATCTTCCTCGACGGACTGGCGCGGGATGCGAATGCCGAGCCGAGTATTGAAAAAGTATCGCAGCGGGTGCTGAAAAAATCGTATCAACGACTCCAGTTCGATTAGATTGCTCTCATCGTCGGTATTTTCGAGTGCATCCTGAACCCAGTGATTAACCGGTTCCCTCACCGGTGGCATTGCCAGTAACATCGCTGTGTCGAACCAGTGCTGGTCGTATCCGCGTCTTTCGTCGCCAAAGTTGGCCGCTGAAAATGCCTGCATTGGATGCATCCTGGAAATCTGCTGGCTGGCCGGTAGTTGGTTGTCGCCGGGGATAAAGCAGCTATCGATATAGTCGAGTAACTCGCGTAACAGCACCGATGGCTGGCATTCACTGTTATCTTTGAGACTGCGCCCGCAATAACTGAAGTAAAGGTAGCGGCGCGCACACAGCAGCGTTTCCAGCATCAGGTAACGGTCCTCGTCTCCCTTGTGCGGGTCACCGGGACGCCAGTTATTGCGCATCAGGTCAAATTCCGCCGCGCGTTCACGGCGCGGGAACGCGTTGTCCTGCATGCCGAGTACACAAATCACTGCAAACGGGATGTTGCGCATCGGTTGCATGCCGCAGAAGGTAATACCGCCGGAATACAGGCGGCCTGCTTGTTGATCCGTTGCCAGGCGTTTTTCCATCCAGTAAGCGACCAGCGTGGGGCTGAGCTCGCGCGCAGCGGACTGGCCGAGTTCACTGACCGCATTTCGCAGCGGCTGTAACAAATCATCTGCAACATAGTCGCTGGCGAAGAACTCGTCGATCAGTTGATGTAGACGTTGTTGCCAGACGCTGGTACTGGCAGCGAGGGAGAGCTGTTGGCGCCAGTAAACCAGTCGCTCGAACAGGTATCTGAAACGCGCGATGGCGATACCGCTATCGCTATCGACCTCACTAAGCGGTGCAGTTTGCTGCCATAGGTCATCGCTGGGCATCGCGTATCCGGCGAAAATACGCTCCCAGGCCTGTTGCCAGGTATTTTCATGAGTTCCCGGAAGCCCGAGATCGCGGCGTTGTTGTGCGTTGATTCCCCAACGCACGCGGGCGCTTGCGACCAGGTGTTCAATAGGCTCGAGCGCCGAAGAGTCGATACCGAAGCGATTACGAATTTCCGCACATTCGAGCAGAGACATGATCTCCGAGCGGGCGAAGCGGCTGGAGGGCAGCCTGAGTAGTTGCAGAAACACGCCCACCAACGGATGGCCGTCGCTGACGCTGATGTCAGAGATGTTCCACGGCAGGTTGGGCCGGCGGTTGCTGGTATCCTGCTGAAAAGCGGCTTCGATGTAAGGTGCGTAGCGGCTGATTTCCGGAACCATTACGAGGATATCTTCGGTGGACAGATCATCATGGCGTGCCAGCAGTGTCAGCAGGTGATCGTGTAACACCTGGCATTCACGCAGTGGGCTATGGCACAACTGCACCGAGACAGAGTCATCAACTGAATCAGCGAAGCGTGGCTGTTCGAGGTGAAACAGACTGGCCTGCAGGCTGTGTAACAGGTTGCTGCTGTTCGGAGGATGGTTGTCTTCGATTTCAGCGCTGGTGATAGGGCCGAGATCAAGCAGGAGATCCTGCAGAGTCTGGCCCTGACGACCCCAGGAGGTCAGTAAATAGTTGCCACTGTCGAAATATTCGCCCTGCTGTGGGCACTGCAGCCGCTGGCGTGCCTGCTGTTTTGCGCTCACCAGGTCGGCCCAGTATTGATCGGTGGGATTGTGCTGAAACAGCAGTAGTTCGGTGTGCTCCGCCAGCGCGTGCAGTATCTCGAGGTAAGCGGGTGCAATACGCGACAGGGCAAACAGACTGATGCGCTCGGGTAGGCGTCCACGCTTACTGACGTTCGCAAGATCCGGCGTATTGAGGTGTTGGACAAGGCGCTGCATGATATCAACCCGGTGCGGTAACTCGCGTGCAGTTACCAGTTTGCGCCACAACAGGGCCTGCCAGTCGTTGCCCTCGCCTTGCGACCAGCCGCGGATCAGGTCCGGCCGGGAGGATTGATAGCGATCGAAGCAGTCCGCGATGCGTTGGCTCAATTGCCAGCGTTTGATGCCGCTGGAGTCGTCTTCGAGATAGTGTTGCAAAGATGCAAAGGCGGTCTGCCGAAGCAGGTCGGGTAGCGTGTTGAAGATAGACCAGCCAAGCATTTCGCGAGCGTATGGATCCTGCTGGGGGATGTCATCGAGCAACCGCCCGGCCAGCGACCAGACCCATTCTCCAGGCTGCGGATAAGCGATGTTCGCCGCGATTCCCTGTTGCCGGGCGAAGTTCAGGTTGAGCCAGCGCCCCATCGCGTAGGTGGGAACCACCACGACTTCGGTTGCGAAGGGATCGCTCAACGGCGTTGCGGCGAGCCGCTGCACCAGCCGCGCCTGCAGCATTTCAACGCGATTGGATCGGTAGATGGTTAAAGCCATGGTGGAAGTATCATCCTGCGTCGGCGGGAAATCAGCACGGCAATTATAAGACCTCGGAGGCTCACAGGATGAGCCATGCCAGCCATTCGTTATTCGACATTAGTTAATCGACATTATGTAAAATTTTAATTGATAACCCCGGAAGATTTCATAACATTGTAGCCGGATTGATTTATGATTGTCAGATCCTCAATGACAGAACCCTATGCGGACTCTATGGACACCGCCCCCGAAGTGCATCTGACGCCGGCTGAAGGCGCTCGACGTTTTATCGAAGACGTCGAGTATATCTTTTGTGATGGCTACTGGATTCGGTATTACGCACCACTGGAAGATACGCTGACGAATCGTAAAAGGCTGATAGACAGTCTTACCCGGCGCGCTTTCCATCACACCGAGGCGGGCATCAACACCCCTGGCAGGAGTCTCGATCTGGCACGCCAGGCCTACGAGAGCGAAACCGATCCCGATCAGAAGCGTATCAACGCAGCAATGCTCGCCGGCGCGCTATTCAATCGCGCGACGGATCTTTTTACTACCATCGTCGAACTGGGTGAGAAGGGTGTTAAGGTCAGTCATAGTAACGAGTTGATGCGCCAGTGCAGCGATTGTTTCCTGGAAGCCCTGACGCTGGGTAAACAGGTCAAACATCACAGCGGTTGTGAAGGGATCGACGAGGTCTGGGGTGAGCCCTTCAAGGCGTTTACCATGCCTGTGGCTGATTTTTACCAGTCTCGTTTTATCAAGATTGCGCAGGGTATGCGTGATATTGACGAAGTTGCGCGCTGCATGAAAGAAGAGTTTAGCGACCTTGAAATGTTTGCCGGGCTCGAGCAGCTGATTGTTGACTATGCGATTGCGGCACGCCACGCTGCCGAAACCATGAAAATAGATCCGCTGATTTTCCAGGTCTGGCCGAAGTTCGTAGCGCTGGGTGAGAAACTCGACGAGTTCCGGCCGAGTCTGCCGGCAAATGCCGATCAAATGCTGCGCATGCGGGTCGCCTATGGGCGCGCATTGATTCAGGAAGGTCGACGTTTGATCAGTTACATCGCCAGTGCTCGGGTATCGATGCCCAAGAGTACCGCTATTTATGTTGATAAATGCAGGCGTTACAGCAAGGCATAGCGGCGTTAAAAGAGGAAACCCAGGGGGTCCCCTACGGGAGTTGATGAGATCATTATGGCAAAAAAACCGAAACCGAGTGGCAACCCGAATATCGTTAAACTGTGGCCAACAACGATGTTGGCAAAGCGTTTTGCTCACTACCAGAAAGTTAACCCGGCACTGCTCGAACTGTTTTATCAACATCAGGATCGGGAACAGCGCGGTGCGCAGCAGTCCTATGCCAGCAAAGACGATTTACTGAGCCAGTATCCGCTGCACAAGGAATTAAACGAACTGGCGGAATTTATCAGCCAGGGTATCGTCGAGGTAGCGCGCGAGGCGAACGCGAGCTTGTGGCGAGGCGACGAAAAAGTGCGCGTCAACATCACCGGGCTCTGGTTTCAGATATCAAACAATCACGCCTTCCACGAAATGCACGTGCACGGAAATTGCTCCTGGTCAGGTGTTTACTACGTGCGTGCGGCTGACTGCGCAACTTCAGCACAATCAAACCCGGGCGAGCAGCCTAACGGAGTGACCCGCTTCTACGGCCCCCATGTCGAACATATGGCGGGTGGTTTTGGTGATTACGGTAATTTATATCTGCACGATAACCACTGGGATTCATTTCCCGAGGACGGCAAGTTGTGCATCTTCCCGTCGCACATCAAGCACATGCCGTTTCCCTACAGTGGCGAGGAAGACCGCGTCATCGTCTCCTTCCATGCGCAGGTATTCAATTCCAGCGGCAGCCAAAGTTATAACTACGGTTTCAGTAACTAGATAACCCCAACTAGCTAACTCTGCACCACTGACCGACAGGCTTCTGGATAGTCTGGATCCTGGGTAAGCCGGCAGCTAGCAGCCCAAAGTGCACAACTACTCGCTGTTATATTGCGCGCCACCCTCGTTTGATGAGGGTGGCGCGCTAATGGCGCAGGGGTATTGCAGGCGGGCTTACTTCAGTACCGGCATCATGAACTCAGCCTCGAGTCCGCTGTCCACCCAGCGCGAAGTAACGGTTTTGACCTTGGTGTAGAAACGCAGTCCTTCCATACCGTATTGATTATGGTCGCCAAACGCGGAAGATTTCCAGCCGCCGAAGCTGTGGAACGCAAGCGGTACCGGGATCGGTACGTTAATACCGACCATCCCGACTTCGACTTTATCGGCGAAGTTGCGCGCGGCGGCGCCGTTCTTGGTGAAAATTGAAGTGCCGTTGCCGTAAGGGTGATCGGTGGCGAGTGCGGTGCCTTCTTCGAAGGAACCGACGCGCATGATCTGCAATACCGGGCCGAAGATTTCGTCCTGGTAGGATTGCATCTCGGGCTTAACATTGTCGATCAGTGAGCCGCCGAGGAAATATCCCTGTTCGTGTCCGTCACAGACAAAATCACGACCGTCGACGACCAGGCGCGAACCCTCGTCTTCGGCCATCTGGATATAGTTCATGACCTTTGCACGATGCTCACGGGTCACCAGCGGACCCATTTCCAGATTGGTATCGAGACTGGCACCAATGCGTAGGCCCTCAACACGGGGTTTTAGAATGTCGATCAAACGATCGGCGACATCGTCGCCAACGCAGACGCCGACGGAGATTGCCATGCAACGCTCGCCGGCGGATCCATAGGCTGCACCCATCAGGGCGTTAGCAACGTCTTCGAGATCGGCATCGGGCATGATCAGCATGTGGTTTTTGGCGCCGCCCATAGCCTGGCAGCGCTTGCCATTGGCGGTAGCGGTGGCATAGACATATTTTGCGATCGGGGTGGAGCCGACGAAACTGATCGCTTTCACACGATCATCGTTCAGCAGCGCGTCGACGGCTTCCTTGTCGCCGTTGACTACATTGAATACACCGGGCGGCCCACCGGCTTCGACAAACAGCTCAGCCAGGCGCAATGGGCAGGAAGGATCTTTTTCCGAAGGCTTGAGCACGACCGTATTACCAGTGATCAAAGCCATGCCCGCCATCCACAACGGGATCATCGCCGGGAAGTTGAACGGCGTGATACAGCCGACGACGCCAAGCGGCTTACGCATCGAGTAAATATCGATGCCGTTGGCGACATTGTCAGAGAAGTCACCCTTTTGCGCATGCGGTGCACCGCAGGCAAATTCAGCCACTTCGATACCGCGCAGGACTGAGCCCATGGCGTCCTCGATGACTTTCCCGTGCTCGGTGGAAACCAGTGTGGCCAGCTCATGTTGATGCTTGTACAGCAACTGTACATAGCGCGCCATGATACGCGAACGCTGTAGAACGGAGGTGGCTGCCCAGGCCGGAAAGGCGTCTGCGGCTACGCCGATCGCCGCTTCCACTTCGGCTTGTGAAGCGAGCGGTACTTCGCTGGCCTTGACGCCTTCGCTGGGATTGAAAATGTCACCAAAACGATCGCTGTTGCCGGCGACATGCTCGCCGTTAATGTAATGATGCAATCGAGGAAATTCGCTTGTTACGGATTCGGCGGGCTGGCTCATGACGGCTCCTGCTAGGGTTATATAAGGAATTGGTGGCGCAGTATAGACAAGATATTTCTGCAAGGATATAGTCGAAAACCCACATCCGATGTGCGTTTTTACACATGTATGACTGGAATGATCTGAAGTATTTTCTCGAGTTGTCGCGTCAGGGCAAGCTGGTACGCGCTGCCGGGCGACTGCAGGTCGACCACACCACGGTCAGCCGGCGCATCACGGCACTGGAAAAGCATCTCGATGTGCGTCTATTTGACAAGTCACCGAACGGTTACCAGTTGACCGATGCCGGCTTGCGCCTGTTGCCGCTGGCGGAGCAGATCGAAACCCGCTGCAACCGGCTCTACCAGGAAATTGCCGGCAAGGATGCAAGCTTGAGCGGTACGGTACGCGTTGCTACCCCGGAAGCGCTTGGCTCGCAGGTTATTGCGCGCCATATTACCGAGTTCGCCAGCTTGCATCCCGGCATCGAAATTGAACTGGTCGCCGAGACCCGGCGCATGAGTCTGTCCAAACGTGAAGCCGATATCGCGATTAGTCTGTCACGTCCCGACAGTGGGCGTCTGATCGCCTGGAAACTTTGTGATTATCGCCTGCGCCTGTTTGCCACGCGCGACTATCTTGCGCGACACGCGCCGATTGCAAGTATCGAAGACCTGTCCCGGCATGACTTTGTCTCCTACATCGAAGACCTGATCGAAATGCCAGAATTGCGCTTTTTTGACAATACCTTCAAGAATGCCCATGTGGTTTTTCGCAGCACCAACGTGAGCGCGCAGTTTAACGCGATTTTGCAGGGTATCGGCCTTGGCCTGGTGCATTGCTTTATGGCGCGCCACCAACCCGAGTTGCAGGTAGTGCTACCCGATCAAATCTCGGTGGAGCGTAGCTACTGGCTGCTGGTACATGAGGATTTGCGTCATGTCGCGCGTGTTGACGCGGTATGTCAGTTCCTTACCCGTATCCTGGGCGAAGATCCGGCATTGATGATGGGCACCTGACCAGGCTGCTAGAGACGGTCCCCGCGCAGTGTGGCGACACGCTGCTGCAAATCTTCAAGGTCAATGTCGGATCCGGTGATCGGGTCTCCCGCCACCAGCTCGATGCGACTTAGCATCCCGCGTGGAAACAGACGTGACATCGCCTTGCCGTGGGCTCGACTGAAGAAGCTGCCCCAGAGCCCACGCAACGCCAACGGAATAATGGCCACCGGGTCGCGTTCGATGATGCGGGCCACACCCGGCTTAAACGGATTCATCTGTCCGGTATCGGTAAGTTTGCCTTCGGGGAAAATGCAGACCAGCTCGCCCTGCCGCAGTGCGGCACTGACACGATCAAAGGCTTTTTCCTTCATTTCTGCATCCTCGCGAGCCGGGGCTATCGGAATAGCCTGCGCGGTCTTGAAGATAAAGGAAAGTACGGGTGTATTAAATATTCGATGGTCCATCACAAAACGAATTGGACGTCGTACGTATCCGACCAGTACCAGTGGATCAACAAAGCTCACGTGATTACAGATCAGTAGTGCCGGTCCATCTTCAGGAATTTTCTCTAGCCCGGAATGACTGACCCGGTAAATGGTATGCAATAGCAACCATACCAGCAGGCGCATAATGAATTCAGGCACCAGCAGGAAGATAAACAGTGCTACCGCGGCATTCATTAGCGCCATGATCAGAAACAACATGGGAATTGAAACCCCGATGGACAGGACAAACAATCCATACAGGGAGGCTACCACCATGAATAGGGCGTTCATGACGTTATTGGCGGCGATAATGCGAGAGCGCTTACGCTCTTCACTGCGTTGCTGCACCAATGCGTATAACGGCACGATATACAGACCCCCACTTACACCGAGCATGAGGATGTCAAAGCATACGCGCAGGCTACTACCCTGGGTGAGGAATGTTGACGGGCCGATAAGTTCGGTACCGGTCGATAGACCCTGATTAAAGTAGATGTCGACACCAAACAGGGTTAATCCGAGCGCACCGATCGGTACCAGTCCAATCTCGACCAGACGTCCGGAAAGGCGCTCGCATAAAAAAGAGCCGGCACCGATGCCGAGCGAAAACATGGCCAGCAGTAATACGTATACCTGCTCGTTACCACCCAGTTCATAGCGCACGTAATTGGGTAGCTGGGTGATGTAGGTAATACCGATAAACCAGAACCAGGAAATTCCCATTATCGAGTAGAACACGCTGCGATCGGCACGCGCGTCGCGCAGAATACTGAGTGTCTGGCGGGGAATATTGAAGCTGATTTTAAGGTCTGGTGCCGCGGCTGGCAGGCGTGGTATGCCGCGACTTGCCCAGTAACCGCCGGCGGCGACAACTATAATTGCGATCGCTATGGCCACAAGGCCGAGCGACATCAGGTAGACGCTGACGATAAGACCCGCGAGGATCGCCAGGAAGGTCCCGAACTCGACCATGGCATTGCCACCGACCAGCTCGGCGGGTTTAAGTGCCTGTGGCAACAGGCTGTACTTGACCGGACCGAACAGGGCCGATTGAGTGCCCATCAGAAATAGAATGCCAACCAGCAGAATCGGACTCTGTAACAGAAACGCTCCGGCACCGAGCAGCATGATCGCGATCTCGAGTAGCTTGATTCGCTGGATCAGCATCGATTTTTCATGCTTGTCGGCCAGTTGGCCGGCGATCGGCGAGAACAGGAAGAAAGGGAGAATAAACAGTCCGGCAGCGACATTGACCAGCATATTACTCTGCTGTTGTGAGATGCCTGCCGCCTGGAAAGCGATAAAAATGGTTAATCCATTTTTGTATAGATTGTCGTTAAAAGCCCCGCTCAGCTGCGTTATGAAGAAAGGGCGGAAACGCTGGCTGGACAGCAGCTTGATCGATTCGGGCATAGTGGTCTCGCTTGGTAGGGCAAGGCTAAAAGATTGTGATGATAAGGGCAATCGATTCCTGGAGTAGCATCTCACCGCTGGCACCTGATCCCGGGTAATCGGCGTTCTGGTGATGGCGAGTTTTGCCAGCCAAAGATATCCCCAACAGATATAGCGTGAAATAGGTCGCAAACGTGATGACATAAACGTGAAACCGGTCGGAAATTTTATCCTCTATGAACTATAAGAAATCCATTGAACGCAGGTTTGACTAAGTATCATTTGAAATCCCTTGATTAAATCATTGATAAAACACAACTGGTTCCTTGGGCTTGGAACCATGCTGCTGTTTCTGCTCGCCGCGGAAATGGGGCTGTTTGTCTCGCTTGACCGCAAGGCATATGACCTTGGCCTGCAGTTTTCATCGAGCAAGGAGCCACACGAAGACATCGTAATCATAGCCATCGATGATAAGTCGATATTGGCGCTTGGTGCCTGGCCTTGGTCGCGTGATGTACTCGCGGAAACCACGAAACAAATTACGCGAGGTGGCCCCAGGATAATTGGCTACAACCTGCCACTGGATGGTGCCCAGGTTTCTGCCGGTTTCAGATCGCTGGGCGAGTTGCGCAAGGTTTTGAAGCAGGAAAACAAGCTCAGCCAGCGCGTTAATCGAGCATTGCGCATCACTGAACTGAATTTGCGTGTCGATGACAAACTTGCCGCCAGTTTCAAGGCCGCCGGCCGTGTCGTTTTGGCCATGCCCTATATCGAGGAAACCGGAGCAGAGAGTGGACTGACGCCAGCACTACCCGGATACATGGAGCGGTTTTCGTTGCCCGGGGTCAGTATCAATAATCTGAGCCAGGGATTTGGTTGGCCTACGCCTTCTATCACTCGCGCCGAAGTGATTTTTCCACCACTGGAAGTCCTGACTTTGCCGGTCGGCGCGGTGGGTGTTGTCGATGCTGTCAACGACTTCGGTGGCGAACCATTAATGGTCAAATACGGTAGCGAGGTGCTGCCGTCGTTCGCGTTGATGATGGCTGCTCGTAGTAAGGGTTTGTCCAGCAAGGACATAGAGTCGAATAGTGTAATCGGGTCCATGCTGGGTGAAAAGAAGCTCCACGCCGACTACAGGAACAGGCTATATCCACGCTATTATAAAAGCTCGGAAAACAAGCCTGCCTTCCCGGTCTACTCCTTGATCGAAGTGCTCGATGGTAGCTTTGATGTGAAGCGTCTGCGCGACAAGATCATCATCCTGGGGATCACCTCGATGCGTGGAGCCCTGTTCGTGCAGACCCCTGGGGGTGAACTGATACCAGAAACGATCGCTAGCGCGCATACGGTGTCGAGCATACTGAATAATGACCAATACCGTTTGCCCGAGTGGGCGGGCTGGGTACAGCGTGTACTTATCGTGCTGGCGGGATTGTACCTGATATTGGTACAGGGTCGATTACGCAGCAACACGGCTTTCTTTCTGACCATGTTTCTGGTGTTGATGGTTTTCAATGCGCATTTCCTGTTGATGAGCGTGCGCTCGCTGTGGTTACCGATGATGTCGGTGGTCGCGATGTTGCTGTTCAGCCAGCTGGTAACTGGCACAAGACAATTGCTGGGCGGGCGCCTGCATAGTCTACAGGCAGATTTATCTTCTGCTAATCGTCAGTTGGGACTATCGTTGCAGGCACAGGGCTATCTCGACCAGGCTTTTGAAAAGCTTCGCCATACCCATATTGACGATTCTGTGCTCGGCCATATCTATAACCTGGGTCTGGATTACGAGCGCAAACGCCAGTTCAACAAGGCGGGAGCGGTGTTCAAATTTATCCTGCAGCACGATCCCAACTACAACGACGTCAGCGAGCGACTCTCGCAAAACGAGCAGGCCGCCAATACAGTCAACCTGCAGAATACCGACGGCCCGGGTGCCAACCTCATCAGCAGTCAGAACGGGGTGCAAAAGCCCAAGCTTGGTCGTTACCAGATTGATCGGGAGATCGGGCGTGGTGCAATGGGCATGGTATACCTTGGTCATGATGACAAGATCGGTCGTACCGTGGCTATAAAGACCATGATGTTGTCGAGTGAGATCGAAGAAGAAGAACGCGATCAAATTCGCACCCGCTTTTTTCGCGAGGCAGAAGCTGCGGGGCGTCTCGATCATCCCAATATCGTTACCGTTTACGATGTCGGCGAGGAACAGGACCTGGCCTATATAGCGATGGATTTTTTGAAGGGTAAGGATCTGAGTGCCTACACCTCGAGTAAAACCTTGCTGCCGGTAAGCCAGGTGTTCGGAATTATTTCCAGTGTCGCCCTCGCCCTTGACTACGCGCATCAGCAGCGCGTGGTGCATCGTGATATCAAGCCCGCCAACATCATTTATGATCAGGAAAAATACAGCGCCAAAATCACCGATTTTGGTGTCGCCTGTCTCACCGATGCGAGCAAGACCAAAACCGGAACCGTAATCGGCAGTCCTTATTACATGGCGCCGGAGCAACTGGCGGGTAAAAAGGTAGACGGTCGCGCAGACCTGTTCTCCCTGGGCGTGACCATGTACCAGATGTTGTGTGGTGTGCTGCCATTCAATGGTGATTCGATTGCCAACCTGATGTACAACATTGCCAACGAAGATCACCCTGACATTCGGCGCTTTCGTTCCGATCTGCCAAATTGTGTCACTAAACTGGTCAACATAGCCTTGCAGAAAGAGGCCACAAAGCGGTTTCAATCCGGCAAGCAAATGGCGATAGCAATGAAGTCCTGCCAGCAGCATATCCGCGAAATGGAAGCCGCCTGATAACAGCAGGAAGCGTTCTACGGTTTGCTATCGAGACAGTGCCTTAAAACGTTCCAGCGCACGTTCTCTTGTTACTTTCAAATCAACCATGGGATGCGGATAGTCAATCCCGAGCCTGATACCGGCCTGACTCAATTGTTCATCGCTGGCTTGCCAGGGCTGGTGGCGCAGGCGCTTTGGCAAACCACCTAGTTCCGGACAGTAGCGCAGCAGGTAGTGTCCTTCCGGATCGAATTTTTCGCTCTGCAGTAGCGGATTAAAAATTCGGAAATAGGGTGCGGCATCTGCCCCCGAACCGGCGCACCATTGCCAGCTCGCACTGTTGCTAGCGAGATCGGCATCAACCAGGCAGTCCCAGAACCAGTCGGCACCATAACGCCAGTGGATGAGCAGATTTTTGATCAGGAACGAGGCTACGATCATACGCACACGATTGTGCATGTAGCCGGTTTGCCAGAGTTCACGCAGGCCAGCATCGATAATCGGAAAACCGGTCTGACCGCGTTGCCAAACGGCGAGCGAGGCACTGTCTTCAAGCCATTCAAAACGATCAAACTTCGGATTAAAGTTGGCTTCGGGTAGCTGCGGAAAGTGGTACATGAGGTGATAGGAGAACTCGCGCCAGGCAATTTCGCGCAGGAAGTGCGAGGGCCCTTCGGCAGCACCCTGCGTCGCCAGGTGTTCGATTCGATGCCACAGTTGATGTGGTGAAATCTCACCAAAATGCAAATGCGGCGATAGCCGGGAAGTGGCATCGATGGCGGGGAAGTCCCGGGCCCGTTTATAGTCGGGAATACGCTCATTACAAAATTGCTCCAGTTGCTTACTGGCACTGTGCTCACCGATTTCCCAGTGTTTACAAAGTGTTTCATGCCAGTTCAGCTTTGCCGGCAGCAATGCCAGCGATTGCAGTGATTGTGCAAAACTGATTTCTACATCGTGGTAGTGGAGCTGTGTCGGGGGCGCCAGTGGTTGTCGCGGTGCCGGTGCCTGGCGGCAACCTTTCTGGTAGAACGGCGTAAAAACTCGATAAGGAGTGCCATCCTTTTTAGCGACTTCCCAGGGTTCCCACAACAGGGAAGCGTTAAAACTGCGGTTATTGAGGCCAGCCTCCTGCAAATCCTGTTTAATCAAGCTATCGCGCTGTATACGCCAGGGCTCGTAGCAACGGTTCCAGAATACCGCGGCGACTTCCTGTTCTGCGATCAGTCGCCGAATGATGGTGCGCGCATCACCCGCAAACACCAGCAGCTTGCCGTCGAGGCTATGATTTAGTGCTGTGAGCGAGTGGTGCAACCAGGCGCGGCTGGCGCCACCCATTGCCCATTGCGCGGCGTTGACGTCATCGAGAATATAGATCGGCAGTAACGCGCCGTGCTCAGCGGC
>Ga0316194_10001171_pt1 | contig 17932 bp, 12 predicted proteins | sample CroRivsedime1_MG_FD_204936 | JGI IMG/M metagenome (GOLD analysis project Ga0316194, IMG submission 204936) | Coastal sediment microbial communities from Maine, United States - Cross River sediment 1 | ecosystem: Environmental > Aquatic > Marine > Coastal > Sediment | place: USA: Maine...
CGCTTTCGCCGGCAGTAAAAGTCACCTCCTGAAATCGCAATGCTGACGCGGCTGAATAAAGCTTGGTCGCCGCCAGCGCGGGCCACAACGGCGCAAAGTATGTGGTCGCTGCGGTCTGCATACCGGCGACCAGACCCTTTTTCATCACCAGCCGGATCGCATCCCCAACCCCGACTGACAGGTCAGCCAGATCACCTTGCATCGGAATGGTCAGCCGGATGGTTTCCTGATCGTCCTCTAAAAGGCCGAGGGCTGTCCCCAGCGGCACGCCCAGCTCAGTGGAAAACTCATCCTGCTCGTCCGCATCCAGCGGGTCGATCATCAATTTGCGAATGGTCAGTTCTGCGGATGAATCCAGCAGCTGACCCTGCAGTGCCAGGTCGAGATCGGAACTGAGGGTGCCACTTTCGATCTGATAGCCAATTGCCCGCCTGGCGAAGCCATCCAGCTTGATCATGTTGATGTCTTTGATTGTGCCGGTGCCGTTAACAAACGTCTCTTGCGCCAGTGGTCGCACTGTGCCGTTGAAGGCAATCCGGCCATAACGGCCTTCGGACGCTGCAAATCGAAATGCAGTATCGGCGTCTGGCCGAGCGGCATTGACCTCACCGACCTCAAGCGCAAACGGCTTCAACTCCAAACGCGCCACTGGTCGTACCGAACGATCCAGATACACCAGCGCGGATTCGCCAATTGTCTTCACCCCGGCAAGACTGAACAGCAGTGGATCTTCTGACTCTGCCACACCCGCTTCAGCCACTGTCGACTCATCATCTGGTTCGGTGTCCGCGGCAACGTCTGCTTCAGAAGTTTCTGCCGTTTCAGGCAAACCCAGCATCAGGCTGCCGTTCTGTGCCCGCTCCAGCCACAATTGCATGTCGCTGATCAGCACCTCGCCCACAGCCAGATCATTCTGGCGCAATGCCAGGGTATCCAACTCGATATTCGCCACCGTCAGCACGTGCGTCTGTTCGTTAGGCTGCGACGTTGCCCGATTGAGCAGGTTCAGCTCCACCAGCGTGATGGCCCCCAGCGACACTATCTGATCTGACTGCAGATCCATCAGTTGTGCAGTGATGGTGCCAACGCTCAGCAGCGGCGGTTGATCGAGGTAACCGGCGCTAAAGCTTCCCGCAGATATTTCACCGCTGGCTTTAGGCCGCCATTGTTCAGCACTCGAGGTTGACGCCTGACCCTGCCAGACCAGTGATTCCAGTCCCGCGACCAGGCGTTGCGCCGCCTCTTTCAACTGCAGCCCGCCCATCCTCAGCTCACCATCCACAGAGAGCCCTTCACCCTGTTCACCGGCTTCCCCGGCAATCAATCCCTGCCAGTTCATCTGCGACAACCGCACGCTGGCCGTTGGCGCTTCCATCCCCAGATCAGCAAGCTGCAGCGAACCCTGTACCGCAAGCGTGTTGGTATCGCCAAAGATCCCGACGTCCAGATCGCCCGCCCATTCAACTGCATCGATCGCCAACGACTGATCGGGCATTGTCAGGGCCCACGATTGCAACGCCAGCTCTCCGGTGACTGCAACGGTCATCCCTGCATCCGGCGGCGCGCTCACCTTGATCTGAAAGTCGGTGTGGAGCAGACCGCTCAGCGAAGTAATGCCCGCCTGTTTCAGCAGAGCTTCCAGGCCAGCCGCATCCAGTTTGTCCCCTGCCACTTCGAGATCGAGCTCGAATGTGTCGGCAAAAGGATAAGCTTGTCCGGCTGCTGAGAGTTCAGCAGCTCCGGATGACAGTGTTACCTCCAGGGTGGTGGCCTGGGTTGGATTCCAGGTGGCGAAGTCGTCCAGCGCCAACGAATCGATCTTCAAGGATCTGGTAACCAGCGGATCCTGATAGTCGATATCGACATTCTCAATGCGCAGCTGATCAATGCCAAAGCCCCAGCCGGATTCCTGCTCACTGGTTTCCACCCCTTCAACCGCCTGCGCAGCGCTGAGCACAATCGTGCCTAAAAGCCAGCCATTGGTTTCCGTGCGCTGGATTTCCAAGATGGCGTCACGCAGTTCGAGTTGCGACAACCTGATGCGCTGATTGGCAAGCTCGGTCCAGTTCAGGTTAAGTTCGGCGTGGCCGGCTTTATGCACCCCGCGGTCGTCTTCGAATTCCAGCGATTGAATCGTGAAACGGCCGACAAATGGGTTGATGTCCACATCGCTGATACTGACATTCACTACGCCGCGGTCACGCAACCAGTCTTCCAGATACCACTGCACAGCGAACGGCAGCAAGGCAACAACCAACGCACTCAATACCAGCAGGCCGAGCAGGATTTTCAGCAGTATGCCAATGGATCGGCGAGGCGGTGTCGGTTGGTCTGTTTGAGTCATGGGCAGATCATAGCCTGGCTACGTGAAAGAAGTTCGAATCTACACAGAAATACGCAGATTCGGGACCCGCATGGTAGCGAGCCCCGGGCAAACAGTCCCGGATTCGAGGGGGTTGGCAGAGCAGAAAAATCTGCCACCAGCATAGCAGCGATCCGTTAAGCTGGAACTTAAGTCATGTTGAAGGGTGACTCCGGATAGTGAACGACCCGATGGCATTGAGTTCACTCGATCTCGCCGCAATCGCCGGATACTTTGTGATCCTGCTGTGGATTGGTGTGCGGGTGATGCGTCAGGCTCACGAAGGCGAAGAGTCTGAATCTTTCCTTGCCGCCGACCGGGACATGGGCCTCGTCCAGACTACCGCCAGTACCGCGGCCACGGACTTAGGCGGTGGCTTCAGCATCGCGATGGGCGGTCTTGGCTTCACATTAGGCATCTCCGGATCCTGGCTGATTGCAATCTCAGGTTTGAGCGTTTTGATAGTGTCTTTCCTGCTGGTGCCGAAAGTGAAACGCTGGTCAGACAGAGTGCAGGGTCTGACTACGGGTGATCTGTTTGAAGCCCGCTTCGATTCCCGCACCGGGACCATCGCCGCCGTGGTAATCGGTTTGTCGTGGTTTGCGTTTGTTGGCGGACAGGTCATCGCCGGCGGCAAGCTGCTGCAGGTGACCATGTCGCTGGACCTCACCCTTGCCATCGTTCTTTCCGGCAGCGTGATTCTGGCGTACACCGCAATGGGCGGCCTGAAAGCCGTCATCTATACGGATGTTTTTCAGATGATTGTGCTGATGGTCGGCATCATCTTTCTGCTGGTGCCTATTGGACTCTATAGGGTCGGCGGCTGGAGCGCGATGAGTGCCCACTTCGCCGCCAGTCCAGCTACTGAATCAATGATCGACTGGCAGGCGGTCAGCGCCAAGCAGCTGTTTGGCTGGTTCTTTTCAGTGTTTCCGGTGTGGTTTATTTCCATAGCCGCGATGCAGCGGATTGTCGCCGCTCGTGATGAACGCACGGCCCAGCGTGCCTTCATGTTCACCGGGGTTCCCATCGAGTGGCCGATCTTCGCGATTGGCAGCACCCTCGTGGGCATGTTTGCACGGATGCTTATGCCGGATCTTCAGGACCCGGAGCTCGCCACCCCGATGATGATTCTGTACCTGCTGCCGCCAGGTATCGCGGGCATCGTCATTGCCGCCTACATAGCTGCGGTGATGTCTTCAGCAGACAGCTGCCTGATCGGCCCGGTATCGATTTTCACCAATGACATCTACCGCAAAAAGCTCAAACCCACAGCAACCGATGCGGATCTCATTCGCGTCGCTCGGATCTGCACGCTGATGATGGGCGTCATGGCCATTGCGATTGCGTATCTGATCCCTAACGTTCTTGATCTGATTCTCTACGCCTACACATTCGGCGCGGCAGGTTTGTTCTTCCCGATGCTCGGCCTGCTGTTCTGGCGCCGGACTACAGCAACCGGTGCTTTCTGGAGCATCATTGCCGGTGGCCTGTCTGCTGTGCTGTGGACGCTGGCTGGTGAACCCTGGGGATTCTCCGCTTCTTATCTCGGCTGGACGGTTGGGTTACCGAGTCTGGTAATCGTATCTTTGTTGACACCACACTCTGAAGAAGAAGACCTGGAGCTGTTCAGGGGCTGAACTGAGGATCAAAGGTCAGCTTGACTAGCTCCGCAATGAGCGATTAAGTCGGAATCGCTACTGTCTGACGCTGCGCGTACCGGAAACAACTACAGACACCCGTCGGTTCTGCTGTTTGCCCTGCGCGCTGTTATTAGACGCGATCGGTTTAGATTCTCCGTAGCCAACAGCCCGCAGCCGATTTGCCGCGATGTTGTGTAGTGCAACCAGATTATTAAGAACGGCAACCGCACGGCGTTCAGAGAGCTGCTGGTTGTATTCGGCAGCACCGTCGCTGTCGCTATGTCCTTCGATGACGGCCGTCGCGGTTGGGTACGCTCGGAGGAAATCGACTGCGCGGGTGATCTCTTCGCGATGCTCCGGTCGCAGCTCGGCCGAATTTGTGCTGAATTCCAGACTCAGATCGATGGTGACGGTCTCTTCAAGCTCAATGTAACAGCCACGATCATCCACTTTGGCCCCGGCAGCACTGTCAGGGCATTGATCCTGATAATCAGCAACACCATCGCCATCGCTGTCGAGTGGACAGCCTCGCGTGTCTACCTCCACTGTCTGAGGTGTATTCGGACAGCGATCCTGGCCATCGGCAACACCGTCGCTATCGGCATCAGCTGGTGCCACAGCAACTGGCATCTCCGGAGTCGAATCGAGTTTACCGAGCAACGCGGTAACACCGAGAAACGCAAACGGTTCAACCGAATTTTCTTCGGTGCTGTATACCCCTCGAATATCGCCGCGCAATGAGAAGCGATCATTCAGCGCACGGAATACGCCAACTCCGGCGTTAAGCTGACCGTCGTCAACGGTGCTTCGGGAACCCCGGTCGCTGCCGGTATAGCCGCCACCGAAGAGCAGAAACGGCTGCCACTTCTCGTTGCCGCCAATGTCATAGAGGAAATTCAGCCAGGCAAGCTGAGTAGTGTCATCGCCTTCATCGCCTGGAAACTCATAGTCCACATCGAAACTGGAATACAGAAATTCCACCGCCCACTTTTCAGTGAGACCATAGCCCATGGCCGCCGCGGGACCAAAAGCTTCATCTTCGAAGACGTCATCGTCCGGTGGAGAGTACATCACCGCACCACCGTTGAGATAGAACTTACCTTTTTGCGGGCCGGGCTGAGCATTGGCGCTTACACTCAATGCCATCATCGCCGTCAACAGGATGGCTAACAGGCCACTAAAAAATCGCATTAAACGTCCTCTTTGTTATTCAGTCCGACAAGGTCGTACAAACCCGACGGTAAACCAATGGGGAAATGTAAAATTCAGGAGAAGATCGGCTGAAACGGGCTCCGTTTTCAGCCAACCTGCACTCACTACACGAGTTCTATTTCAACAGAGATCCCAACAGGCCGCGCACCAGACGGCTGCCAAGGCTGCGACCGACAGAACGGGCAGCGCTCTTGAGCATGGCTTCCGCGGCACTCTGACGCGCTCGGCCCCTGGGCTTGGCAGCTGTGCGAGCGGCTTTTTCCGCTGCTTGTTCAGCTGCCTCCTCGGCCTCCTGTTCACGAGCCCTGCTGGCGGCGAGTTCAGCGCGGTGCTGCAGCAGCTCGTAGGCGGATTCCCGATCAATATCCACATCGTATCGACCTTTCATCGGCGACCGGCTCATCAACTGGGCCCTGCTTTCCGGCGACACCGGTCCGATCTGGGATTCTGGTGGCTTAATCAGAGTGTGGTGAGCGGCGGCAGGAACGCCATCGTCATTCAGCGCCGAGACCAGCGCTTCGCCAACTCCCAGCCGGGTAATCAGGTCTTCGAAACCAGCCTCATCGCCACCGGGAAAGCCCTGCGCAACCGCTCGAATCGTTTTTCGATCTTTTGGTGTGAACGAACGTAGGGCGTGCTGCACCTTGAGAGCGAGCTGGCCGAGGACTGACTCCGGAATATCCATTGGGTTCTGGGTAACAAAATACACCCCGACCCCTTTCGAACGCACCAGCCGCACTACCTGCTCTATCTTCTCCAGCAGTGACTTGGGCATGCCTTTGAACAACAGATGAGCCTCGTCGAAAAACAGCACCAGCACGGGTGCTTCGGGATCACCCAGCTCCGGCAGTTCCTCAAACAGTTCGCTGAGCAACCAGATCAGAAATGCTGCGTAAAGTCGTGGTGATTCGCGGATCAACCGTTCGGCGTGCAGAACACTGACGACGCCGTTGCCACTGAAGTCATGCTGCATCAGATCGTTAATCGACAGCGCAGGTTCACCGAAAAAGTGCTCGGCACCCTGCTCTTCCAATACCAGCAGGCGACGTTGAATCGCACCCACCGATGCCGCCGATATGTTGCCGTAGGTGCCCCGCAGCGCCTTGGCGTTCTCGGCAAGCCAGGCCAGCATCGAGCGCAGATCCTTCAAATCCAGCAGCAGCAGGCCTTCGTCGTCGGCCACCGCAAATGCGGCATAGAGAATTCCGGTCTGGGTATCGTTTAACTCCAGAAGATTAGCCAGCAACAGCGGACCCAACTCTGAAATAGTGGTGCGCACCGGGTGACCGTGCTCGCCGAATATGTCCCAGAACAGGGTTGGATAGCCTCGGGCCTGGTATTCCATACCCGGAGCTGCAGCAAGGCGACGGGAGACTTCCGGGTGTGGCGATCCCGGCTGACCAAGTCCGGAGAGATCACCTTTCACATCGGTGACAAACACCGGTGTACCCAGGCGCGCGAACCCCTCAGCCAGCACCTGCAGGGTGACCGTTTTACCCGTGCCGGTCGCCCCGGTGATCAACCCGTGCCGATTAGCCATCTCACCCAGCTGCGCAACCACCATGCCGTCACACCCGCCGATGGGCACTGTCTTACTCATCTGCTCTTCCCTGTTACCGATCAGAAGAGTCTGGCCTGTCCGCGCGCTCATTCCAAGCAGGAGAAGCTGATTCGATATTCGGTTCCGGAGTAGATCCGTCGCCCCACTTCAATCTGAGCCCGAGCAACGGATGAACTAGAAAATGGATGTCTGAATAAACAATCGGGTCAGTCATACTCGGCGTGATGGAACAACCCGATATCCTGTCTCTATTACCTATCGCCGTAACGCTGGTGGTCGCACTGTTTTCCCGCAATGTGCTCGCCGGCTTAGCGGTCGGGCTGTTTACTGGTGTGCTGATGATCAGTGCGGCAGATCCGCTAACCGCCGCAGGCCTGCTGGTCACCGATCATCTGGTACCTCAATTAATGGACAGCTATAACGCCGCAGTCCTGGTGCTGCTGGTGTTCATCGGCGGTTTTGTTGCTCTGATGGAACACTCAGGCGGTGGTGCTGCATTCGCCCGCGACGTGACCCGCTGGCTGACCACGCGAGCGCGCCTGCAGCTGGCAGCGTGGTCCGGCGGCATCCTGATTTTCTTTTCGGATCTCGGTACACCCCTGATCGTTGGGCCGGTGTTCCGCTCTCTGGCCGATCAACTCGGCATGTCGCGGCAGAAGCTTGCCTTCATTATCGATTCCACCGCCTCCCCGGTTGCCATCCTGATCCCGTTCATCGGTTGGGGTGTGTACATCATGAGTCTGCTCCAGCAGCAGTTCGAGCAGCTCGGCGTCGGCGAATCGGATTTCACTGCCTTCATCCGGGCGATCCCTTTTCAGCTGTATGCCTGGCTGGCGGTATTGATGACACCCTGGCTGGCTTTTCTGAAGCTCGACTATGGGGCAATGGCTCACGCTGAACAGACTGCGCACAAACCGAGAGAGTCGGTCATAGCGACCCCGGTTTCGACCGAAAAGGACCGTGCCCGCGCCTACTTCATCTGGCTGCCTCTGCTGGTACTTGCGGCTATTCTCGGCTGGATGCTGGTGCCGCTGGGATTCCCGTTTGGTCGGGTCAGTGGCGGTGACTTTCGCGCCGCGCTCTCCGTCGCCTACCTGGGTGCTGCGCTCACCCTGATTACCCTGATGATGATGACCGGCGCGCGCAAACTGCTGTCCAGTCTGGCGTTGTACTTCGAAGGTATGAGCCGAATGATGCAGGTGGCAATCATGCTGGTGCTGGCCTGGGCATTGAGTGATGTTGGTGCAGAACTTGGCACCGCGCAGTACATTGCCGGGGTGGCTGCAGCAGGCGTACCCGGCTGGCTGATCCCGCTAATGGTATTCGCTTTCTCAGCCATAATTTCTTTCGCTACGGGATCTTCCTGGGGTACGTTTGCGATCATGTTTCCGCTGGCACTGCCTGCCGCGATTGCCACCGATGCCCAGCTGTTTGTCACCATCGGCGCGGTGCTTTCTGGCGGGCTGTTTGGCGATCACAGCTCACCGATATCAGAAACCACCATCCTTTCGGCGACGGGCGCGGATTGTGAACAATATGATCACTTCCGCACCCAGCTGCCTTATGCGCTGAGCAATGGCGGTCTTGCTGCGGTGGGCTTTCTGCTGGCCGGCATCACCGGCAGTGTCTGGACACTGGCAGGGCTCGTCATCGCGCAGGTGCTGATGCTATTGCTGATCCGGTCTGCAGCGACTGGTGACCGGGATGCACTGCCATCCCGGGGTTAGCGGCAGCCAGCACTTTGAGCGCCGCCAGACTCCGGGCACTACGCGCCTGATCAACGGAAAATTCGCCGGGTTCGACCCCGTGCTCCCAACCCCAGGCGGTATGGCTGGCGTCTCCGGTAATCAACTGCGGACCGGTTGAAGTACGGGCAACAAACGCTGTGCTGCCAGGGGTATGACCGGGTACATGGATGGCCCACAGAGAACCATCGCCAAAGATATCAATGACCCCGGCAAACTCACCATCCGGGTCTGCGCTGAACTGCCACTCGAGCAGATTGTCGACGTTCTTGAGCAGGCGGTCTGTTGTGCCTTGGGTAAAAGCATTCTGGAACGAACGGACCGACGTTTCTCCGGGACCCGCATATACGGCTACACCCGACGGTACGTCGGTCAGCCCCATGATGTGATCCATGTGCAGATGGGTCAGAAAAACTCCATCCAGCTGAATTCTGGTGTCATCCAGCCAATCTGCGGTCGACAGCTGCAACTCCAGATCTGGTGTATTCATTGCTTTTTTAATCAGCCAGCTGACGTCGGCATTGCTGTCCGGTTCAGCAAAACTCTCAGCGACTCCGGAATCGATAATGTAGGTGCCGAACTGCGGATGGCTGACCCGATAGAAATAGATCTCGATGGCTTCGTCACCGGCTGTCAGTCCAGCCTCGCGTGCTCTGGCGTGATCGAGATTGATAAGCCCGGCCCGGTCCACCACCCAGGTTGCCGCCAGCAGTTTCTCGACCACCAGGGGTCCCGGTTTGTTGATTGTTGCCTGCAGCGCAGAGCTTGAGCTGGATTTTCCCAACGGCGCAGGACGCACGCCCTGTGAGGTACTGGAGCAGGCGGAAAACATCGTTATGGCCATCACAACGACACAGATGAATAAGCGTTGGCGCATTGGAAAGTCCTGTTGTTTAGATCGGCCAATAGTCTTATCCATCCTCTATCAGATATATATCGACGAAATTTGTATATATTCATGCACTAATGCATACATAAGCTGGATATCGACCACGATGCAGATCTCCTGGGACGATGCACAAACCTTTCTGGCAGTCAGCGAGCACCGCAGTTTCAGCAGCGCCGCACGTATCCTGGGGGTTGGTCAGCCCACAGTAAGCCGACGGATTGCGAATCTGGAAGCCAGAATGGGCACCCAGCTGTTCCGGCGCGGTCGTCAGGGCGCCGAACCAACCGATGCTGCATTGCGACTGGTACCAGCAGCAGAGCAGATGGCACGCTGGGCGACTGAGTTTGTTCACGGTGCCCAGGCCCTCGACGCCACGGTCAGTGGCAGCGTCCGGATTGCCGCCCCGCCGGGAGTCGCGGTAGAACAGCTGGCGCCGTTTGCGGCGACGGTCAAAGCCCGCTATCCGGACGTTTTACTGGAAGTCATCGCCGGTATCGAGCATCTCGATCTGACCCGTGGAGCTGCCGATCTCGCGCTTCGGACGCGCCCACCCAACGAGCCGGAACTCATCACCCTGATGAAAGCCAGAAGCGGCGTTGGTGTTTATGCTCAGCGCCGCTATGCGGAAAACCTGCCAGCCCGATGCACCTGGTCAGACATCGACTGGATCACCTGGTGCGCGCCGTTTGAGTCGGTCGCACCCAGACCGGTCCTGGAAAGACTTGTTCCAGACTTTGCGCCGGTATTCGCATCCGATGACTATCTCGTTCAGAAAAGTGCTCTGCGGGCGGGTCTGGGGGCAATGATCATCAGCACATCTGAGGCGAGCCGGCCGGAAGATGATCTGGTAGCGATTGATCTGGGCATAGACATGCCCGACAGCGAGTTCTATCTGGTGTGCGCTAAAAGCACTCAGATGGTGCCGCGTATCCGCGCGATCGCGCGTCTTCTGACGACACATATCGAGAACATGTACCCGCCTGCAGAGCCTTGATCAGGAGTTTGCTCAACTCAATGGAACTCGATCGTTGTGCACCTTACGGTGCCCCATCACTGCGTCAAAGAAAAACACCGCCAGTACCGAATAGACCGTCGCTCCCAGGAACATCATCAGCCGGTCCAGAAAACGACCACCAGCCGCATCACCTGAATCCAGCACAATCGGTCCCAGAATGATCAGCATGGTCACATAGCCATACGACCAGACCTGCCCTCCCGGTGCGAATGCCTGGCCTGCGAATATTCGTCGCCCCATTACCAGACCGGCCAGCAGCACCAGCAGGCTGTAGAGCAACAGGCTCGGCCATACCTTGAGCACCATCCAGATCAGAATCGCCGCAACCCCGCCGATGAAGGTTGAAGCCAGTAAAGACCATCCCGCCTGCCTGGATGAATCGGCGCTGGCCTGCTGGCCCATCGAAGATACCTTGATCGCCACAGCGATGTTGGAAACCCCACTGGTGGCCAGCAGCCACACCAGCACCGGCATCACCACCAGAGTTGATCGTGCGGCCAACCGCGCTGGAGGAACAACAGGGCCTGCGGGTTTCGCTGCTGCAGGTTGGACCGCGGCGTTCGCGATGACGGGAGGATCAGGGAAGATAGCGTGAAAAAACCACAGGGCCAGCAATGCAACCAGACCCGCTTTCAACAGGCTTACACAGACGCTGATCGCAGCTGGCACTGACAACACGCCTACTATGGGAACCGCCGCAAGCCCGGCGATCGCCAGCGCAGTGACCAGCGGATTACCGCCTTTGAGCGCGTAGTAGAAGACGCTGAAGAAACTCAACGCCAGCAGAAGTAACCCTGCAGCCTCATAGTATTTGAGCGGCCCCAGAATCAGCAGGCCGAGCAGCAGCGCTGCCATCAGGATAATCAGAAAGATCAATCCACCTTTGAGTTTCGGTGGTGACATCGGCAAAGCGAGAAAAGTGGCCGCAAAAACTGCCGCAAGATAAGACTGATCCCACGCCAGAATCTGCGAGAAAGCCAGTGTGGAGCTGGTACCGACCGCATAACGGATCACCCGCTGATCAGCCAGCACACGCACGTTTTGCTCAGTAGGCATAGCTGAGGAGGCTGATGATACGGACATACAGCGCACCCAGCAGATTCAGCAACCAGCCTTCGTCGGTGTATACGATCACACTGACCTGAGAGCCAACCCGCAATCCGATTGGCTGCTCCAGAGTGCCAGGGTCAAAATCGATCACCACGGGAAAACGCTGAGCATCACGCAACCAGTTCGGATCGTTATCAATTGTCGGCAAAGTCCCGAGAGAGTCGTTGTCGGAAGAAACGCCAAAGCCGACACTGCGGACTTCACCGGCAAATATACGACCCGGCTGCACATCGAGAACAAACTCTACTTTATCTCCTGCAGTCACGTGTCCCAGATTGTTTTCCGTCAAGTCCGCCTGGATCCACAGTTCTTCAATCGCTATGAAGGTCATCAACGGCTGACCCGTCTGCGCAAAATTGCCACGGTCAACGGCCAGGTCGGTAACCAGGCCCCGCTCAGGTGCTCGGATGATTGTGCGCTCTAGATCCAACCGGGCAGAATCCAATGATGCCTGAGCCGACAGAATGCGGCTGTTGTTGTCACCGGCCAGCCCCTGATTCTGCTTGGCCTGTTCGAGGTTGGCTTGGGCCTGAACCAGCGAACTGCGCGCCTCGACCAGACTGGCCTCCGCTGACTGAACCCGTCGTTCAGAAATTGCGCCAGGGTCCTGTTTGAAAATACGCCGCAGCCGGGTAGCTTCCTGTTCCGCTTTGGTCAATCTTGCCTGCGCTGCACCAACCCCCGCGCGGGCAGCATCAACGGCCGCCGTCGCCGCACCGAGCTGCTGGCGGGCCGCCGCCAGACTTGCTTCGGCAGCCTGCACTGACAGCTGATAGCTGCTCGGATCGATCAACACCAGCTCCTGATCCGCTTCAACAAGTTCGTTGTTGCCAACTTTTACTTCGATAACCCGTGCGGATACCTGAGGTGCAACCGGCACCACGTAGGCTTTGATACGCGCCTGCGAGGTAAACGGTGTGTGGCGATCGGCGGCCAGATACCAGCAGATCAACACAACAATCACGCCGGTCACGATCAGCGTCCAGCGGCGGACGGGATCTGGTGGTGCAGCTGAGGTGTCCTCAGCGGAGTCTGCCACGTTATCTTCGGCCATAGTTCATCCCGTTGTAGTTAAGCATCCGGTTTCCGGAAGGTTCCCTCAGGCTCAGTAATCGCCGGGTCTGTTGCCTCGGGTTCAAGTAACTTTCCCCAGTCTGTACGCTCGCGCATCTGCGCACGGATCGCCTCGTCCACAAACTGTTGGCCTTCACGCAGCTGCCAGCCACCACCAAGCGCTTTGTAGAGCGCCACTACTGCCTGAACAGTCGACCCTTGAGCTTCAACATAGCGCTGCTGCGAGGAAAACAATGACTGCTGAGCGTCGAGCACCCGCTGATAATCCGAAAACCCCTCCTTGTAGCGGAGCACGGAGAGATCAGAAGAGCGCTGGGCTGATTTCACAGTACGCTCGAGAATCTCAGCCTGACGTTTGCCGTTGAGGAAGTTGATCATCGCGTCTTCAACTTCCTGCGCGGCATTGAGCACGGTGTTCTGATAGTTGATCAGCAACTGCTGCAGTCGGGCATCCTGAACGCGGACGTTGTTCTTGATTCGCCCGTAGTTCAGCACGTTCCAGCTGAACTGTGGGCCGGCTGAGAACTGCAGACTGTCCCCATCTAAAAGCTCAGTGAAACCGCTGTTACCCGTCCGCGTCGTACTGGTGCTGCCAGCGGCGGCCAGGCCAACAGTGCCAACCAGAGCAAATGACGGGTATAGATCCGTCTGCGCCACGCCGACCAGATTGCTTTGCGACACTGCCTGCAACTCCGCCTGACGAACATCCGGTCGTCGCCTCAACAGATCAGCAGGGATACCCACTGCGATCGATTCGGGCAGGCTTGGAATCGCACTTTTATCTCCCAGAGAACCTGCAATCTGGTTGGTGGGTAGCGCTAGAAGCGTGGCCAGTGCATTGCGCGCCTGAATGAGCTGAGCCTGCAATGACGGCACACTGGCCTCGGTGCTGAGCAGCAGCGTCAAGGCCTGCTGCATATCCAGTTCTGAATCCTGACCTTCGCGGAATTTCAGTTTAGCAATGTCAAAACTGCGCTGCTGCAGCACCAGGTTTTCCCTGGCCAGCCGGAGTCTTTCTTCGATGGTACGAATCGTCGTGTAGGTGGTCGCAACCTGGGCAATCAACAACACCAGCGCATTGTCATACTCAGCAATTGAGGCCAGGAAGCTGGCATCCGCAGACTCAATGCCGCGCGAGAAACGACCCCAGAAATCCAGCTCCCAACCCACATTGGCCGCGACGCTGTACTGCGCATAGTTGAGGTCGCCGCCACCGGTATTGGCATTGGATTTACTGGCGCGCAAACGGCTGGCGGAACCTGCGAGCTGCTGGGACTGCGGATAGGCAGAGCCAATCGCGATGCCCAATTGGGCTCGGGCTTCCAGCACCCGGAGCCCGGCGACTTCCAGACCATAATTTCGCTGATAGGCCTTATTGATCAGTTCGCCAAGAATCGGATCCTGAAAAGTCTGCCACCAGGCCACCAGTTCGGCAGAGTCGGCCTTCAGGCCGACCTCTTCCGGGTAGGTCCACGATTCGCTGATGGCAGTTTCAGGCTGCTGATAGTCAGGGCCCAGTTGGGTGCATCCAGCCAGCGGCAGCAACAAGCCTAAACCGCAGATCTTTAACTTCTTTCGCAGACCCATACCCCAGCCCTAATTACCCACACGCATAGCAAATGAGGCGCTCCCAAGCGGTGGCTAGAATACCATTGTGTCCCCCAGGCATGCAGAACTGCACACGGGTTAATCGCCCGCGCCACCCCGAATCTGCTATAAAATGAACCTATACAGGGAACTAAAACCAATTTCGATCAGATCGCGGACAATCCACGATGACTCACTGAGCAGGCGATCGAAACGAACGGAGATACCACCATGGGCGTACAGTACATCAGCAGCAGCGACGAAGAACGTAAATCCCTGCTGGCTCGGTCACGATCTGGAGACATGACCGTTTCCAACAAAGAGATGATGGCAGCATTCGCCATTGATCCGAACTATGACCCCTATTCCATTCCACTGGAGAAGGTTGATCCTTCACATCCGAGCCTGTTCTTAAACGGAACCCACTGGAAACATCTCGAACGGCTGCGCAACGAAGATCCGGTGCACTATCACGAAGAAAGCATGTTTGGTCCCTACTGGTCGGTGACCAAGTATGACGACATCAAGTATGTGGACTCTCATCACGAGCTGTTTTCTTCGCAGACAATAAAGGGCGGCATTGCTCTCGGCGGTGTTCCTGATCGGGAGGACGAATATTCCCTGCCGATGTTTATCCAGGAAGATCCACCAAAACACGATGACCAGCGCAAAGTCATCGCGCCGATGTTCACACCGAGAAACCTGGCTGACCTGCAGCCGCTGATTCGCGAACGTGCCGGCGCAATTCTCGATGCGCTACCCCGGAATGAAGAATTCAACTGGGTACGCCATGTTTCTGTTGAGCTGACCGCGCAGATGCTGGCGACACTGTTTGACATACCACAGGAAGATCGCCTGAAACTGATCGACTGGTCGGACACCATTCAGAACCTGGGTGACCCGGAACAGTTCGAAACACCGGATGAAGGCTTCAAGAAGCTGTTCGAGTGCCTGGCCTATTTCCAGGGTTTCTACGAAGAGCGCAAAACCACACCGCCGAAATTCGATCTGATCTCGATGCTTGCCCACGATCCATCTACCAACAATATGGATCCGCAGGAACTGCTCGGCAACGTAATGCTGCTGATCGTCGGCGGTAACGACACCACCCGGAATTCAATCTCAGGCGGCGTTCTCGCACTGAACGAAAACCCTGATCAGTATCAGAAGCTGATGCAGAATCCTGGCCTGATCCCGAAGATGGTGCCGGAGATCATCCGCTGGCAATCGCCGGTGGCTCATATGGCGCGTACGGCAACCGAAGACACCGAGTTGGGTGGCAAGCAGATCAAGAAAAACGACCGTGTCTGCATGTGGTACATCTCCGGTAATCGGGATGAAGACAAGATTGTTGACGCCAACAAGTTCATGATTGATCGCGACAATGCCCGGCAACATACCGCGTTCGGATTCGGTATCCATCGCTGTGTTGGTAATCGTCTGGCTGAGATGCAGCTGAACATCATCTGGGAAGAGATCATGAAGCGCTTTCCGAAAGTCGAAGTCACCGGCGATCCCGTTGGTCTGGCTTCAAGCTTCATCCACGGCATCCGCGAGCTTCCGGTGACCCTCCGGGACTGAGCCAACGTCAGGTCGGATCAGGTCATGCTCCTAAAGCCTCTGCCCTGATCCTGTCGAGTGGGGCAAAACACCAGACCCAGCGCCCCGGAGCGCAGAATGCCCAGCGCCCCACGATATTCATAAAAATCGATCTCATATCAATCTGAAATCGATTTTCCCGATGTATTCCGCAAATTTCGCGACTTGTCCGCTGGCCGGAAACCACTACATTGGCCAGCATGAAACCTTCCAGCACCACTGCAGAATCCGCACCTACCGCACCTGACTCAGCGCGACGGCACGATCATTCGGATCTGGTGCACGAAGAACTATCAGCGACCCACGAAGACCGAATGATCCGCGTGCTGCACATTGTAATAAGGGCATCGGTGCGTGTCCTGGCAGCGATGATGACCCTGGTTATCATCTGGGGAGTAGCCGACGTAGTCTATGTCATGTGGATGAAGCTGTTGCTCAGTGAACCGCGCTTCCTTCTGACCGTGAATGACATATTTCAGCTTTTCGGCGCTTTTCTGGTAGTGCTCATCGCGATTGAGATATTCATCAACATCCGGCTCTACCTGGGTGCTGAGACTTTTCCGGTACAGCTGGTTACCGCTACCGCGCTGATGGCCATTGCCCGGAAAGTCATTATTCTGGATTTCGAAACCACCGATGCTATGACTATTCTCGCCATCGCCGCTGTAGTGCTGGCTCTGGGCCTGACCCACTGGCTGTTGAGCAAACCCGACACAGGTAGGGATCTGCAGGCTCGGCCGCCCGGTTGAGCCATTGCTGCAACCAGCAGCATGGGGCCACTGCGGCAATAATAATGCCGTCCTATTGCCGTCCTGGTACAACGGCCGAATCGATTTAGTTGACGCCTGAGAGCGCCGGTCTTGCTGACTGAGTTGTTTTCAGTGCCTGACCCAAAGCGCATCGGAAACCAGACAGATCCCGCCGGAACGCTCAAGTAGCGGCCGCACGCTTTCAACAATCTGCTCAAGCAGCGCATCGTCATCTGTAGCGATGATGAAAACAGCGTTGGTCAGCGTGCCGGTTGGATCATCAGCCCGCCGCGCGCCTCGATCACCCTGTCCGCTGGCACGGGGAATCAGGGTATAACCCGGTGCACCCTGAGCTTCCAGCACCTGGGCCATACGTCGAGTCAGGGTTTCTTCGATGACTATTTCAATGCGTTTACAGGGTTTCATGCTTCGGCCGTCCTTATCAGCTGGGCTCACATGAGCCATCGCAGAATCTGATGATACAGCGGAATCCCAACCAGCAGATTGAACGGAAAGGTGATGGCCAGCGACATCGGTAGAAAGATACTCGGGTTCGCCTCAGGTAGCGCCAGCCGCATCGCCGCCGGTACCGCAATGTAGGAAGCGCTTGCACCCAGCACAGTCAACAGCAGCGCATCGCCTTCAGAGAGTCCGAGCAGCAGCGCCAGGCTGCCACCCAGAACGCCATTGATCAGTGCAAAAGACACCCCCCACAACGCCATGCTGCCAGCACCGAAACTACGCCGTGAAGATCCTTCGCTGACTTCCTGCAGTCGCCGCGCAGCAACAATACCCATATCGAGCAGGAACAGGCACAACATGCCAAGGAAGATATCGTTGGTGAAAGCGGCCAGCTGAGCTTTGCCATCTGCACCCGAAATAAACCCGATGACAAGGCTACCCACAATCAGCAGCACCGAGCCATTCAGGCAGGCTTCCCGACCCAGCTCACGCCAGTCAATCGTCGTTTTCTGATCCGAATCCTGACGCTGACTGAGCCGATACAGCAGAATGCCGATGATAATTGCCGGAGACTCCATCAGAGCCATTGCGGCAACAAGGTGTCCACTCCAGGCGATCCCGGATGCGTCCAGATAACTGATGCAGGTAACAAAGGTCACTGCACTGATTGAACCATAGGTCGCCGCGACCGCAGCTGCATCCGCGATCTGCATTCGTTTACGCAGCAGTGCAAAGACCACCAGCGGGACAATTGCTGCCAGTACCAGAGCTGAACCGAGCGTCAGCCAGACGCTGCCGTCCAGCGGACTTTCTGCCAGCGCAACGCCGCCCTTGAAACCAATCGCGAGCAGCAGATAGATGGAGAGGAATTTCGCAACCTGGGTGGGAATCTCCAGGTCAGAACGCAGAAAAGCCGCGGCAGCG
>Ga0316194_10001173_pt1 | contig 17909 bp, 16 predicted proteins | sample CroRivsedime1_MG_FD_204936 | JGI IMG/M metagenome (GOLD analysis project Ga0316194, IMG submission 204936) | Coastal sediment microbial communities from Maine, United States - Cross River sediment 1 | ecosystem: Environmental > Aquatic > Marine > Coastal > Sediment | place: USA: Maine...
CTCGTTAAGTTTTCGTAAGCACACTCTTGGGGTGTTGGCGCGGTAATGGCATTCAAGTGCTTCCATATACAGTTCGCGTTCCCCCATAAACCCGACTAAGAATCCATTCGTTTAGAATGATTCTTAGTCGGAATCTAAATGGATTGGCCGCACATGTCTGTAACATATAATACATTCACTAACATTTATTAAGATTTTGTTAAAAAGGTCAGTTAAATGATACAGTTAGACTTTTCCGTTCCATCCGGGCTGCGCACAGGTCAGTAAGTTAGTACTCTCCGCCCTTTGGATTGGATCTCAAGGTAGAAACGTGTGTTAAAAAGAATTTTGATCGTCGTAGCGCTTTCAGGCCTGGCCAGTGCCTGTGATAACACTGCCAGCCGGCTGGACGCGGAGGCCAGAATCTGCGAACGGGCGTTGGAAATAGGCGCATTGGAGCTCGCCGAAGAACACTGCCAGCTTGCGCTTGGAGATGCGGATGACGATGTCCTCGCTCCGCAAGTCAGCTCAGAGAGGCTTTACAGGCTGGCGAGTATAAAACGCCAGCAGGCAAAGTATGCCGAGGCGGCCGAACTGCTCACTCAGTCGCTGGTGCTGGAACAAACGTTGTCAGGATCCGACAGCCCGCAAGTGGCAAGCAGGCGCCTTGAAATGTCACTCATTCTGGCAGGGCAAGAAAAATGGCAGGATGGTGCGCAACTACTCGAGCAAACTGTCCCGGCCGCCCCCCTTCTGAACGAAAAGGAACGGGCCTCACTGGTCAATATATTGCAGCGCTACGCCACGCAACTGCAGAAAAGCCAGCATACAGAACAGGCGTCGCGCCTGCAGGCTGCTGCTGCCAGCCTTGAAAAGAAGTAAAACTGTGAAGAGGAGGCCATGGGTTTGAATAATCGCTATCTGTCGAAGTTGACGCTCATCGCGCTGCTGCTCCCGCTCATGTCATCCCCTGTGCTGGCGGATTATGACGCCGGTCTGCGGGCCTATAAGCGAAACGACTTCTCACGCGCGCGAACCGAGTTTTTCATGTCGGCAGTGCAGGGGCACGCGGACGCACAATTTTACCTTGGTGAAATCTATGAAGGCGGCGTCGCTGTCGCTGTCGATTACGCCAGTGCCTTTAAATGGTATCGCTCGGCGGCACAACAGGAGCACGCCCATGCGCAGCGCCGACTGGCTTATCTCTACAGTCAGGGACTGGGTACCGACAAAGATGATGCCAGGGCCTTTGCCTGGTATCTGCGTTCGGCCAATAACGGCGACGTACTCGGGCAGCTGGAAGTTGGCCAGCGCTATCGGCAGGGGCAGGGTACCGGAAAGAACCCTGTGCAAGCGTACAAGTGGCTGACTATCTCCGCTTCTTACGGAGACTCCGACGCGCTCGCAGAACGCGACTGGCTGGATGGTGACTTGTCCACTGAGGACAAGCAACAGGCCCTGGCGCTTGCCAGGGATTGGGAACAGCAGTGGGAAAACCGTAATAAACCCGCAGGACCCTGAACCGGTCAGCCGAACAAGTGAGCCAGCGACGGCTATATCAGTTATAATCGGCATAATCCTCACGTAGCGCGCTTACAACTGCCGGATTTTAGCGATACCTCTATAAAGTAATGACTTTTCAATCCCATCAAATAATGCGTGGAAATTTCCATATATGACCGTCATCACAGATAAACCTTTGTCCAGGGAAGATGTAAAACGCTTAAGAGAATTTAGAACGCTACCCAATTTAACCAAAATCCCGCTTTTTGTAGGCTTCATGGTATTTTTAACATGGGTCGCGTGGACAACAGACTCAGGTCTCAGCAAGTGGGCGGCTTATATCGGCATAGGTTACATGTGGATGGGTATGGTTACCTTCATGCATGATGGCACCCACAACACATTGTTTAAAGAAAAGTGGGCCAATTGGACCTTTGGCATCATATGCATGATACCTCTTATGATCTCGTTTATTTCCTTCAAGGAAGACCACCTCGAACATCACCGCTACAATCGCTCTTATGCAGACCCGGATGCGTTTACCATGGGTAAAAGAGGCATTCTGGACTTCGTTCTTTTTTATGCTTACATCGTTGCCGGCGCAGTGTTGAGCTTTGTGCACTTTAACCTGATTTATCCGATTACGAGGTTTAACCTGAAGCAGTGGTCCATACACCTGTTCGAAACAGCGCTGAAAATCGCCTGTTGCTGGGCGCTGGTTGCCTGGGCTGTGAATAACGGGGTTTTAGCGAAAACCCTCGAGGTCTGGTTGATTCCCGTTTATATCTTTTCCGTGTTCAACTCAGTTCGCTTTATCGGGGAGCACTACGAAACGCCGTGGAATGAAGGGCAATTGGTGGGCTCTCGAACAATAACATCAAACCCGGTGCAAAGTTTTTTCTGGAACAACATCAATTGGCATATCGGACACCATGTGTATCCTGCAATCCCCTGGTACAACCTCATAGAATTACACGAGCTGATGAAACCAACCATAGAAGCGAAGGGTGCTATCGTGGACAAAAGCTATACAGCAGTCTTCCTCAAAGCGCTGTTACGCGGCCCGGAGACAGAAGACCGGTTGAAAGTTGCGCTTAAGGAACGAAGAAACACATTTAACAAACCTTCGCCCTCACTGGGCTAGGAGTCTGTCAAAAGCGCGCCACTGCCCATTGATTCCAGTTGATCCGTTTCATGCTGTTACCCAGTTCCTTCATGGCTTCCAGCAGGCTTTGGGTGCTGCCCATAACGGCGTATAGATTTTGCAGGTCGCGGTCATCGATACCGTCCGCGCTCTCTCCCTGTTTGAGTTCACCGAGTTGCTGTTCCATTTCCCGTGACAGACTTGCCTCGCTGGTCCACTCCTCTATCAACGTATCCGCCTCCTCCAGGCGTGCCCATTTCCTGAACACACTCTGTACGCGCTGGCGCCATTTGTCGTTTACGGGAGCGAGCGATTGCATCAGTTCAGGAGACTCTTTTGCTGCCTTGTCGTAGCTTGCTTCCAGGCTTTGTAGCCGAAAGCGTATCGATTGAAGACTGTCTACCAGGTCCTGTACCTTCTCCGGACTATTCTCGGGGAACTGTGGGTAATCCAGTCTCTTTTCCAGGCTCAACAGTTGCGTAGCGATCGGCAATATTGTGGTTTCGAAAATCCGCTTTTTGGTCTTGCGTTCCCTTGCCCGCTGTCGCGCTGAGGGCAAGCGGAATTCACCAATAATCCGGGCGCAGCCGCCGAGGAAACGGCGCACGCTGCGCAGCATGATCTTTTCAGGGTGCATGGGACTCAACAGTCTGTGAACTACCACCACTGTGCTGACACCCAGCAACATCACCAGGCCGGCAGTGACCAGAAGAATGAAAGAGTAGATCTGGTCGTTGTTGATATCGACCATCATTACAAACATGGCCAGTGGCCCCAGCTTCAATACGGGTGAAATGCCACCCAGCCATGCAAAGACGAACGTGTAGATAAAGATAAGGGCCAGTAGACTGAAACCCGAATCCAGTACGGGCATGATAAACATATAGATAGGTGCAACAGTAATAAACATGCTGAGCAACAGGGCGATCAACAGGCCAAACAGGTTTACTGGCGCCATGAGCATCATTAACCCGAAGGCAGCGCCTATCATGGGGACGGCCGGTCCTCCCGGAGGATTGACATAGATCCAGAACGCATACCCTGTGATCCAGCACAGTGCCGGGAAGGTGGCTTTGAGCAGGCGTTCCGGATTCCATGCCGATGGCTGGTAGGGGTCTTCCGCTAGCTTGCGGTTATGCAGCTTGCTGCCCGGATCGAGATTCGCCAGTACTCGCAGGGTTTGCAACAGATCACGGCTGGTGCGGTCGAGTACCCGCAGTTGCTCGACAAAGTTCATCAGCGCCGCATGCTCGAAATGGGACAGGCTTGCGCTGGCCGGTGGATCGATATCCAGTACCAGTTCCTTCAGCAGGGACTGGTCTTCGGTAGCCCCCGTGTTGCCGGGCGCCTGCTGTGATCGCCAGAGTGCGTTGCCGCGCTCCAGTCGTTTGCCCAGCGTGTCCAGTGCAGCTTCGAGTCCGGGAAGTAATGCGTACAGGCCCAGTTGACGACAGTCATTTATGCTTTCCCGCCATAGTTCGTGGGCATTACCGAATGCCCGGAGATTAATGCGCAGTATCTCCCAGGCACGTTTTTTTGCCCGCACTCCAGGGGTATCAAAATAAGCTGCTTCCAGCGTGGCCAGCATCTGCTGGTAATCCCCGGCCAGTTTTGCGCGCAGCTCTGCTGTCTGCGTCGGCACTGTTCCATCTGTCAGTTGCTGGCGATACAGCCCGTACAGTTTCTGCATGCCTTCCCAGAGTGTCTGTCCCTGCTGTTGCAGTGCCGCCCTTGAAGTGCGCGGCCAGAGTAACGCGCTGACCAGGGTGAATAACAGTACACCGGCGGCGGTTTCCAGGAACCTGTTAGTGGCAAAATGAAACGCCGTGTCCACCTCCATGTAACTGGAAGACCACACGGCAACGGCCAGAAAACCGGCATTGAACCAGGTGTCGCCTTGCCGGGTTGTCTGTAAAAAGTAACCGACGAAAACGAGATACACCGCAACAGCCAGCAGCATCCCCAGCGGTGATTGCGAGAACCAGGACAGCAATACAAAACCGGCCAGTGCACCGATGCCGGTGCCGACGACACGCATGACCCCTTTGCTGAGACTGGCACCGCTGGTCGAGAGGCTGGTGACGACGATCGCCAGTGCGCCGAATTTAGGCAGGTCCCAGTCCATATACAGAGCCAGCCAGTAGAAAAGCATCAGGCTGAGAGCCAGCTTGAAGGCTTCCTGCAAGCGAACCGTTTGGGTCATGGTGGCTGCTACTCGGTTATAATAAACACAGACGCCGTGGTCCCGGCGCGCAGATCCACCTCTTCTGGTATGCGGGTAAGACGAATGCGCACCGGGATCCGCTGGGCCAGCCGGATCCAGTCAAAACTTGGATTGATGGTGGGCAGCAAGTCGGCATCCGGGGCGCCATCCTGCTGGGCAATAGCCCAGCCCATATTTTCAACCACGCCATCCAGCGGTGTGTCCGGATATGCCATCAGCTTGATCACCGCCTTGTTGCCCGGTCGGATATTTCTTATCTGGGTTTCCTTGAAGAAACCGTGTACCCAGAAGCTGTCGGTATCAACCAGGGCCAGCGCCGGCTGATTGGCGACTGTCTGACTGCCATAGCGCAGCAGCAGGTTGGTGACATAGCCGTCCACCGGCGCCCGCACCTCGGTAAATTCCATATCCAGATAAGCTGCGTGCAGGCTGGCCTCTGCAACATCAACGTTGGCCAGCGCTACCAGCAAGTCGTTATCTTTTCTGACCAGTGCCTGTTCCGAAATGGCACCCTTGTCTTTTTTGTGTAAGATCTGGGCGCGTCTGGCCTGGTCCTCCTTTACCAGTTTCGTAGCCTGCGCCTGCTTGAGTTGGGCTTCGGCCTGTTCAATGGCCAATGCATAGGTGCGGGGGTCGATCTTGAAGAGCAGATCCCCCTTGTTAACAGACTGGTTGTCATGGACAGTCAGATCAACAATCGGGCCACCAACCCGTGGCGTAATCTTGATGATTTGTGCGCGCACATGACCGTCCCGGGTCCAGGGGTGAAAAAGATACTCCTGAAACATGTTGGCCAGTACCAACCCGGCGAGGATGATTGCACCCAGGGTGATAATATAGCGCATGAACCTGACTTTCCCTCCACTCATATAATTACCTTTATACCGGAATAATAAAAAGATCCACGAACCACGTGCAGATCACTGACAATGCGACAAAGAACAGTGGCGGGTGCCAGATAAAACGTGTCAGATTGAATCTGTTGAGCAATTTGGCAACGACTCCGGCCAGCAATATGCCCAGCAGGATGGCAAACATGATCGGCGGAAAGTAGATCCCGCCAATGGATATTTCCATGGGTATGTTGGAGTAGTTCATTGTGTCGCCATATTTACCAGTCCGGGCTTCTCCACAGTTCCTTGTCCGGCTCGAGTGCCGGGGCTTTGTCGTTGACTGTATCCAGCAACTCTCCCCAGTCTGTTCTTTCACCCATTTCCTGGCGAACGTCCGATGGCACGAAATCATTGCCCAGGCGTACTTCCCAGCCACCGCCCAGTGCCTTGTACAGGGCAATAAGATTGATGGCGATGTTACCTTTGGTCTGTGCGTGAACATCCTGCTGCGAGGCCAGCGAACGGGTCGCATCCAGAACGCTCTGGTAGAGGGTGACGCCTTCCGTGTATTGCAGCATGGAAAGGTCAGCAGCACGCTTTGCCGCCGTTACACTCTCTTCCCGGTATTGCGCCTCGACCCTGGAGTGCAGGAAACCGCTCATGGCGTCTTTTACTTCACCGGCGGCATTCAGTACGGTGTTTTCGTAGTTGGTCAGCAGTTGCTCGAAGCGGGCATCCTGAACGCGCACCTGGTTCTTCAGTCGGCCATAATTCAGAATTTTCCACTGGAAGGATGGCCCCGTCGAAAAGCGAAAACTGTTGGACTCGAACAGGTCACCCATACTGTCCTGCCCGGAATCGTTTACGTTCCATCCGATGGAACCGAACAGGGAAAAGCTTGGCAGCAACTCCGCATCAGCAATGCCGATCTGGGCAGACTGCGCAGCAGCCTGTAGTTCAGCCTGCTTGATATCCGGGCGCCTGCGCAACAGATCAGCCGGTATGCCCACGGCGACCTCGGCCGGAGCAGTGGGTATATCACCTTTGGTACCCAGCACCTTATTCAGATCCTGGGGCGGCATACCCATTAATATACTCAGTGCATGTTGTGCCTGTTCCAGCGATATCAGCAGATTGGGAACCGATGCCTGCGTGTTACGCAACTGCGTGATGGCCTGCTGCATATCCAGCTCGGTGACAGCGCCGGTTTCAAACTGGTTCCTGGTTAATTCAACTGAGCGCTGCTGTATAGCGGTATTTTCCCATGCCAGCCTGATACGTTCCTCCAGTGTTCTGATCAGCACATAGCTCCTGGCGACTTCTGCTGTCAGCGTTACCAGCACGTTGTCGTAGCTGGCAATGTTGGCGATCAGGTTGGCATCGGCGGATTCTATCCCGCGCCGGAATTTTCCCCAGAAGTCCAGTTCCCAGCCGGCATCAAAACCGACGCCGGCCTGGTTGAAATAGCGGTCCGAGAACGGGGTTTTCCTGCCGCGGTTATAGCTGTAATTTCCGGACGTGGTCTGACTTTGCGGGTACAGGCTACCGGTTACAATGCCCAGTTGTGCCCGCGCTTCAAGTACCCTGAGACCGGCAATCTGCAGATCAAGATTCTGTTCGTAGGCGGTTTGTACCAGCGTGTCGAGGACCGGGTCATTGAATACTTGCCACCACTCAGCGTCGTGTATGGGTTGCCGGGTAATGCCCTGGTCTTCATCATCGGACCACCGTTCGGCCACCTTTGTCTCGGGGGTCTCGAAATCAGGGCCGACCATGGCGCAGCCGCCTGCCAGTATGGCGGTGACCAGTGGTAACGCCAACTTCGCCTGTCTTGTCCGTCTGTACATGTGTTTTTGAGTTCCCGGAAGGCTGGCGCTCATGCCTGTTCCATATAATGCGGGATAGTGTATCGTATATAGTCTGCAACAATCGACCGTACCCGGGGTAGAGCTGGAACAGCGCATTGAAAAATATTTCGGCACATTATAATTTCACCTGGTTAGCGGTTGGGCTGGTGCTGCTGCTGTTTGTTGGCGCGCTGGTGGACCACCTCCCGGGTAACCTTGCCCCGTTGATAGTTCAGGCAGCCACCGTGGCGGCCCTGCTTATCGGGACATTCAGCCTGCAGGGCAATCGATCCCGGTTCATTGTCAGCATCCTTTTCACAGCGGTTGTTTCACTGCTTGTCGCAGGCAGCATGGCGCTGGAAAATGCCGGTTTCAGTTATGCGCACCTGTTGATTATGTTGTGCTTCTTCGGCTGGGTAACCTGGCAGGTGACACAGAAGACGCTGTTCACCGGGGCAATTGATAGCAACAAGATTGTCGGTACTATCTGTATCTACATATTATTGGGGCTGATCTGGGCGATGCTTTACCTGTTCATTGCGGAGATCATGCCCGGCGCATTCAATGGTCTGCCCCAGGCACCATGGCTTGATAACTTTGCCAACGCTGTTTACTTCAGCTTTGTCACGATCACCACACTGGGCTATGGCGATATATCGCCGGCCCTGCCACTGCCCCGGTTTCTTGTCTATATGGAAGCGATTGTCGGAGTGTTTTATATGGCAATCCTTGTTGCCAGCCTGATCGGTATACGCATATCAGATCGTGAAGCAGTGCATAAATAAGAGGAATATTGAATGACAACACAACGTGGAACATTAATAGAGGCCGCAATTCAAATTGGCTTGATTGCACTCATGGTGCTCTGGTGTTTTAAGATTGCGGCGCCCTTTATTGGGCCCATTGTCTGGGCGGGGATTATCGCTATTGGTGTTTATCCGCTATACGAATGGTTAAAAGACAAAACCGGTCTGAGTGCAGGCTTGACTGCAACCATACTGACCCTTGTTATGCTCGTAATACTGATCACCCCGACCATGATCCTGTCCGGCGCATTGATTGAAAATGCCCAAACACTATCAGCTCAGCTTGAGCATGATGAACTGAAAATCCCGCCACCGGTAGAGGGTGTGGGTGACTGGCCGATTATTGGTGAAAAACTCGAAACCCTTTGGGCGCAGGCGTCACAGGACCCTAAAGCCGTATTGGGTCGTTTTAATACGCAATTGAAAAGCCTGACCAGATGGCTTCTCTCTACTGCTGCGGGAGCCGGATTGGGAATTCTCATCTTTATTTTTTCAATTATCATAGCCGGTGTCTTCCTGGTTTCCGCCAGGGGAGCCAGGGAAGCTGTGGTGTCCATTTTTACCCGGTTGGCCGGAGATCGAGGCCCTGAGTTAACCGAACTGTCAGTGGCAACGGTAAAGAGTGTGGTAACAGGTATTCTGGGTATTGCAGTTATCCAGACGACTCTGGCCGGCCTCGGTTTTATGGTTATGGATATACCGGCAGCCGGCGTGCTGGCCTTTGTCTGCCTGATACTGGCTATTGTTCAAATAGATATTTTGATTATTCTGATACCGCTTTCAATCTATATTTTCTCTGTTTCAAGTACGGGTGTGGCGATTGCATTTCTGGTCTGGAATATTGCGGTGGGTCTACTTAATAATGTACTAAAACCGATACTATTGGCCAAGGGTGTTGATGCACCAATGGCAATCATTTTTATTGGTGCCATTGGCGGAATGATGCTTTCAGGGATCATCGGTTTGTTTGTTGGTGCTGTTGTTATGGTGTTGGGGTATACCCTGTTTATGGCATGGCTGAAACAGGGTATGGAGGTTTCAGAAGAGCCATCTGAATAGTGGGCCATGCGGTTGCTCCCACGGCATTCGTGAGCCCTTAGCCACGAATTTTAAAGCAGACGTGTAGAGTGCCGATACCCAATGAGGCTCCGTAAGATGTTGCTTCAGAGGGACAGCAAAATGAAGACAGAAAATCCGAGCATCCGCTACCGTCTGGCTGTGAGCCTGGTTGGCTTTGCCCTACTGGTTTCCGGTTGCGCAACAGGCCTTTCGAAGCAAGAGTGTCAGACGGCCGACTGGCGAACCATAGGCTATGAAGACGGTGTTCAGGGCCGGCCCGAAGCGCGTATCAGTGCGCACCGCAAGGCCTGTGCCGAGCACGGGGTTGCCCTGAAACTGGAGGCTTATCGAGGTGGATGGGAAGAGGGTATCGCGCGCTACTGTCAGCCCGGCAATGGCTATCACCAGGGGCGCAGCGGGAGAAAATATACCGGGGTATGCCCGCCGTCACTTGAAACAGAATTTCTGCAGGCCTACCGCGACGGACGTTCACTGCATGAACTCAAGGCGGATATCCGTCGGCTTTCGAAAAAACTCACCTACCAGCGCAATCGTCTGGACAAAATCGACGTAGAAATGCGTGATGCCGGCCTCGAGCTGGTCGCAAAGGGAATTCCTACCGAACGCCGCGTGGTCCTGCTGGATGAATTACGCAAACTTGGGGATGAACGCTCGGATATCAAGGTGCAGATTCCACAGCTTGAAGCGGAGCTGGCAAGCCAGAAACAGCGCATGGCGGCCATGTCGAGCGCCAGCGCCTACCAGGTGGCTTACTGATCATTCCATTGGGTTCCGGTCAGTCTCTATTCCAGGCTGGCGATCAATGCCAGCCGGACCAGTTCGGTTGAGGTCCTGGCTTGCATCTTTGTCATAAGATTGGCGCGGTGCAGTTCGACGGTTTTAATGCTGATACCGAGTTCGGCGGCGATAACCTTGTTTTGTGTCGAGTTCAGCACATAGTGCATAACCTCCTGTTCACGTGGCGTCAGCTGGTCAGCGCAGGCCCTGATGGCGGCCACACGCTGCTGGCTGCAGCGCTTGTCCTGGTCACAGGTGATGGCATTCTGCACCCGTTCCAACATCAACGCATCGTTGTATGGTTTTTCAATAAAGTCATAAACACCGGCCTTCATGGCGCGTACTGCCATGGCCACGTCGGCATGACCGGTGACGATAATGACCGGTAGCATAACGTCGCGCTGCTTTAGCTTGGCATACAGTTCCATGCCATTTATTTCCGGCATGCGGACATCGAGCAGAACACAGCCTGACATCGATGCGTCGACCTGGTCGAGGAAATCCAGGCCGCTTTCATAAACCTGTACGGGCAAGCCGGCTGATTCAATCAGCCACTTGAGTGATTCCCGCGCCATGCGGTCATCATCAATAATATACACAGTGGGTGTTGTCATTATTTCAGCTCTCCGCTGTCGCAGGCAGTTCAAAAGCAAATTCAGCGCCCTCACTGTCCAGAGCACGCGCGCTGATACGACCCTGGTGAGACTCGACGATCGAGCGGCTGATAGACAGGCCGATACCCATGCCTTCGGCTTTGGTGCTGAAGAAGGTATCGAAAATCCTGGGTAACACGTCTTCCGTTACACCCTCACCACTGTCGATGACGGCAAGCCGTATCATTCCCGAGGCAGTGGTCTCCGTTTTAATGGTTAACCGGCGCTGTTGTTTATCTACCCGGTCCATGGCCTCGATGCTGTTGCGTATGAAATTCAGAATGACCTGCTCGATCTGAATCAGGTTGCCGTCAACGCCTTGAATATCTTTATCGAGATCTAAAAACAGTTTTACATCATGGCGTTGAATTTCGTGGCTGATAAGCGCAGTCGCATTATGCACGGCCTGGTTGAGATCAACATGGCCGTAACGTTCCTCGCCCTTTTGCACAAATTGTCGAATATGGCGAATAATATCCGCAGCCATGGTGGCGCCTTCAACCGCGTGTTCAAGACCCTGAGTCAATTTGGCCGTGTCCGGGTGGGGCTCTTTGAGCATACGCAGGCAGCCATTGCTGTAATTAATGGTGCCGGTTAGCGGTTGGTTCAACTCGTGTGCGAGGCTGGCGGCCATTTCACCTATGGTGCTCATACGCGACACGCGGGCGAATTCAGTTGCATGGCGGCGTTGCGCCTCGTTTGCCATTTGCCGTTCCAGTTCGTCAGCAATCCACTGTGCCATGAGTTTGAGAAGTTCGTGGTCCCATTGACTCAGGTGAGACTGGCGCGTCCTGGTGCCGGCGAATTCAAGCGTGCAATTAATGTGGCCTTCCAGCATGACGCCGACGCCGAGGTAACTGCGCCAGCCCTGCTGACGGCAGGCTGAATCCGCCGCAGCGTAGTTGTCTACATCAGGGACATCCAGGGGCTCACCCGGATGCTCAACCAGGTAGGCCGCACAGCGCTGGTTAAGCGGACCGCGGGTCTCTGGCACCAGGCCGGGATCTCCAGATGTCGTGCAGACCCTGTGCTCACTGCCTTCAATGCTGGCAAGTATTGCAATGTCCAGTTCGAAATATTTTCGGCCGGTTTCCAGCAGCTGTTGCAGACGTTGCTCGTGATCGAGCTCCGGTGAGCTGGTAATCTGAACCAGTTTACTCAGGGCCACGCGGCTTTTTTCCAGTGCCTGGTTGGTCAGGCGTAAATCATGGGTGCGCTCCGTGACCTGCTCTTCGAGGCTGTCGCGGTAACGGGCCAGTGCAGCCTGTGAGGCTTCACGTTGACTGATTTCCAGGCGCAGGTTGCGTTCGGTTTCACGCAGACGGTGGTTGGTGCGCGTGACATAGCCATTCAGCGTGACCAGTGCTACCAGGGCGATACCTGCTGCGATAAACCAGTAGGCGTAGCGTTTCATCAAAGCCCACAGCGATGTCTCGCGCAATACCTCGTAGGGCCCGATTTTGAGGCTGCGCATCAGCTCGGCTACGGGTGAATAGTCGAGCGGTATGGTCCAGCCGGCACTGCGTGCAGCCAACGCTGCAGGGTGATTGTCCGGCATGGACAAAAGCGCCTGGGTCACCCGGGTGGCCAGCTCGCGGGGTGTGCCCTTGAGAGTTGCGAACGGCCATTCGGGATAGAGACGTGTGCTTATCGGAAACGGGCTGTCAGTACTGTGCTGCTGATTGAGGACGCGGAACTCCGTCCCGTCGACCACGCCTGATTCCACCATGCGGGCAAAAGTCTCTGCGCGGACGGTGGCCGCATCGACCGTGGCGTTTTCGACAGCGAACACGATCTTGTCCTGCGGGAATCCGGCAAAGCGAAGCTCGCTCAAATCCCTGAACGGGTCGATACCATGATCGGCCAGTTCGCGCCAGGCCATCTGAAAGCCGCCGAACGCTTCCGCACTGACGGCCATGAAGCTCTTGTCCTGCAGATCCTCCAGACTGTTTATGGCGGCATTATCGGCACGCGTAATGATGACTGCGCCATAACGCACCCGAATCTGTTTACCTTCGCGTGTCTGCAGTGTGGCAATACGCGATGCTCCAAAACGTGCTTCCAGGTCTGCGTAGTTGCCGGGGTTTGTCAGCGTGAACTGAATTTCGCCGTTACGGGTGGCGTTGCGTATACCGCTCAGGTCAAGCGGTACGATTTCAAAGTGGTGTCCGGCAATCTTCGATGACAGGTATTCGGCCGTCGGCGACCAGCGGCGCAGCGCCTGATCATGGCCGCGATGAGCCAGAACACCGATGCGAACGGCTGTTTCATCCGCGGCAACAACCCCCCAGCCTGCCGGCATCGGCATTGTAGACAGGGTAAGGATAAACGCCGTGACGCTTGAAAGTATTATTTTTTTCATATTTATCAAGGTGACCGGTATTGAACCCGGGCCAGGCTACTTATTACTGGATGCCCCCATACATCATTATATTTCAAGTATGCGGCATAAGATTAAAAAAAAGTCCACGATCACGCACAGTTGGGTGCACCGTTTATGTAACAAAAGGCACAGAAGGGCGTCTGGACTAGGGTTTGCCCCAAGCTCATATCGGGTATGACCCAGTTACGCTAGCCGCAGACCATTCATAGACTGGGTCGCGGAACAATCAGTATAACGAACCAAATTTGCGAGGATTAAGAGATGTTCAAATTCAACAAACTAAGCACAGCATTTGCCCTGGTGGGTGCATTGTCGCTGATACCGGCAGGCGCCGTGTTTGCCGGCAATCACGGCCATGACGACGATGACGACGACGATGATGACAAGTCATACGTTCTGCAAGGCAACTGCGCCGAGCTGCCTGCGGACCGCACCACCGAGTTCCACGGCAATCCGGCAACCAGTAACCTGAACCTGGCCATGGCCGGTAACCAGTGGGTGGTATTCGACCACTTCATGCAGGCGTTCAACGAACTGCGTGCCAAGACCGACAAGAAAGTCGATCTTACTGCCATCGGTAACCAGCCGCGGACCTTTGCCGGGCTGCAGAACAGGGGTGCTGACTACTTCATCGAGCTGATCCCGCCGGGTCAGGAACGCAACCAGATCAAGAGCGGTTGCATGCTACTCGGCAACGAAGACGACCGTAACTTCCTGCCCACCAGCATCCAGGTCGATTTCGACGTGTTCACCAGCACCAACTACAACCTGATGCGTGATCTGGCCAACAGTGGGTTCGTTACAGAAGCAGTGCCCTACATCCGCAACCAGCTGACGCTGATGACCGACGCAGCCAACAGCCCGGGAATCGGTACTACCCCGGACGAGACCATCGACGCCACCATGGATCTGCTGGATCCGAACGTCCGTGTTTCGGAAGTGGATCACATCAACGAAGGTGTCCATCGTGGCATCAACAATATGTATAAGCGGATGGACGAGTACACCCGTACCAACGGTTCAGCGGCCGAAATCGCGGCGCTGGATGCAGCACTGGCGCTCGTGAGCGTGCCACAGCCGGGTTCCCCAGCTGAAACGCGCACGGCTGAAGAAGGTATCACCACCGACTTCAACCTGGCCACCAATCCGGAGTGTCACTACAGCGGTCATGCCGTCATTGCGGACGGCACCCTGCGGATGTGCGAGTTCGCGATCCTGAACAAGTCCAACACGCACGAAACCCGCGTACACCACGTCGAGACGCCTGAGCGTATCCTGGCGGGTACATCCGACACCGGTCCGGTGTGGGTATCCGAGCTGCAGCTGGCGGTTAACAATGGCGACGCTGTGAGTGGTTATCAGCCCATCGATGACGTCAACCAACCGGTAGTCTACTCGGTCGCATTCCTGGCCACCATGAGCAAGAAGCACAGGAAGCTGGCACGCAAGTGGGTTAAATTCCTGCGTAGTCCTGAAGGTGTGCAGATCTATGTCGATGGTGGTTTCTCGGCGCTGACCGGTACCGAGCAGGGCGAGCGTTACTCGTTTGATGCAGACGGCAATCTCGTCATTACGCCGTTCACTCCTTAAACATTAGTCCTTTTTTCGGGAGTACCGAACCTGTCCGCACCCTGCGGACAGGTTTTTTTATTTTGCGGCAGCGGACAGATCGACCCGTTGCTCTTCGCCGCCATAGCCATGCACCGAATCATGGCCTCTTACCAGTACCTGCTCTACATCCTCCGGTATCTTCACGCCCGACAGGCTGCGGGTAAAAGGCTGCTCATCGACATGGGGATGATGGAGCGTACGTGTCGCAATGATTTCGCCTGCGGGTGTCAGCACGTCCCAGCGGTCCGCATAATGATCCCAGCCGGCATCGGCATGACGCAGCGTGACATCAAAACGGTAGCTGCCATCGGTTGCCTGCTTGAAGGAGACCGCTTCGACGTCTACTTCACCGGCTGATGCAACGGTGCTCATACAGCAGAAAACGGCTGCTGAAATAAATTGAGTGTTGTTTGGCATAGCGGTCTCATCTCCTCACTATAATGTCATCGTGATGGTTCCCCTCATCGGGTTTCTCCAGCACAACGATGTAGCCGTCAATGGGCTGCGCCTTGTCCATCCGCAACACGCTCTCGTCAAGGCTCACCTCCCGTAACCCGGCGACTTCCGCCAGCCCTCTTATATAGCCAATTGAATGGGTATAGCGCCCTGTGGGCTTCAATACAAAGCCGTCATCTTCCACTTCTGCCTCGATGGAAAACGCAAACAGGCCGCCGGGTTTCAAGGCTGTGCTAATTGCCTTAAACGCCTGATCCAGGCCGCCCACATAAATAAAAACATCGGCAGCCAGGATCAAATCATACGCATCTTCATATTTACGCAGTTCCTTTGTTACATCACCAGTGACAAGCTGGTCATACAGCTTGCGTTGGCTTGCCATGGTCAACATTCCCGGCGAGAGATCCACGCCCACCATGGTTCTGGCCATGCCACGAAACAGAGGGCCGCACAAACCGGTGCCACAACCAAGATCCATCACATCCAGTTCCTGCCGGTTGGAATCGACTAACCGTGATACTGCCCTGTGAAGACTCTGGGGGGCGTTGTACTCTAGATCGTCAACAAGGTGCTGATCAAAATACGCCGCACAGCCGTCAAACAAGCCAACCACATAGCCGGGAGGGGCGGTTTCCGTTGTCTGTCCTTCCAGCGCAGCAAGCATGTGCCGTGCGCTGGTATTTTTGTTATCCAGTTGCAACACGCGCCCAAACAAAGTCCTGGCTTCCTCCGTTGCTCCCTGCTCCATTAGCATGGTTGCAAGGCTGTTGCAGGCATCGGCAAACCCCGGCTCGAGGGCCAGCGCACGCCTCATTGAGGCAATGGCTTCATCTTGACGGCCTTGTGCATGCAACAGATCACCGAGGTTGTAATGCGCCAGCGCGAAATCCGGTGCAAATTCTATGGCGCGCAGCAAAGCACTGCCTGCCGCATCCTGGTCGCCGGCTGCACGTAGCGCGTTGCCAAGATTGTTATGCGCCAGTGCGAAACCGGGGTTGACCTCGATAGCGCTCTGAAAGGCATTAATAGCCTCGTTGTAATTTCCTTTCGCCTGCAGGGCGGAGCCAAGATTGGTGAACAACTCCGCACTTGCCGGGCCCTGCTCGGCGGCCCGAGTCAATAACCTGATGGCTGTTTCAATATCGCCGGACTGGTGCTCAAGCAGGCCCAGCATATGCAGGGCATCCGTATGCTGCGGGCTGGCCTTGAGAATCTTTTTGTAGGCTTTCCTTGCTTTTTGAAGCTTCCCTGCTCTGTGCTGCTGTACCGCAAAGTCGAGTTTTTCCTGGAGTCCGGCGTGGTCAGTCCTCAGCATATCCCGGTCCCGCATCCCGACTTCTGCATAGCGGTCTCATCGCCTCACAATAATGTCATCAAGGCGCTCGCGCAGCTTATCCCCGCGGGCGCGTGGTATCTGGTAAACCCAGCCATCGAGCCGGGAACTCAACCCGGTATCATTGCTCACATCAAACCAGGCGAATATTGTATGCCCCTGTTCGATCGTGTAGGCCGTAACCTGTAAACCCTCCCAGGTTTCGAAAACGGCTGCCACAGCGTCTGCCTCGGGAAGCCCGGCTTCGGAGCGAATCAGGACGTCATCCATGTTCAATCCCGCAAGGGTTTTGGCCAGCGAGTTGAGCTCTACGCCATCTTTCAGCACGGCACCTTCGGGCATATTCATCACTTCGAAATTTGGTGCGCCTTTGCGCGGTCTTTCCACTACCAGACTGCCACCGTCGGGTTGTCTGATAGTGACGCGCTTCACCGCTTTCGGCTTGATATGAATGATTTGCCGGTCGACCCAGTCAACCTCTGCCTGTGGCAGTTCCAGGTTGCCGGCCACCAGCCAGGCACGTGACTCGCCGGATACCCGCGCAAAGATGCCGTCCCTGCCGCCGGTTATCAGTCCGCCCCTGATCCCGCCGACGATGAGCGAGGCGACAGGAGCGTCACCCGTCAGGTACAGATTGATGCGCGTGTTACCGGTGTCTGCAGCCGGTTCCTGCACGCCCAGTCGCGCATAGTTTTCCGGTTTGTCAGTTTTGGGCTCGACTTTCTCCAGCAGTGCGATGCCCAGCAGCAGTGGTTTGACCCGTTCGAACAGGACGGGATAACCGCCCTTGTCCGGCAGCTGCCACTGATCGTCTTTTTTCGCGACTGCGTAGACGCTGCCACTGCGTTCTATCCGGATCCGGGTAATGTCGTTCAGCTTCTGCTCCAGCTCCGGAAACAGGCGCTGGCCGGTAACGCTGTCGCCAGGCGGAGATTGCCGCTCACCGAGCCACAGCCAGGCGCCGGCCATAATGACCAGGGCTGCTGCGATGATTACCGGTAATTTCTTCTGCATCGCTTACTGTCTATTAATCGCTAAGCTATTGGTAAACACCTGTAGGAGCGGCCTCTTTATGCCCGGCGGGTTTACGGGTGCTGGCCGCGATTGCTGCACCGAAAAGAATCGCGGCCAGGGCGGCCGCTCCTACAGGTGTGCTCAATTTTCCGCTGTCGCCACACGGCGCATGCGCCGCATGCGCACCACACCCAGTACTGTCGCCACCAGGATCACCAGCAGCGGTATCAGGCCGATATTGATAGCTTTCAGCCAGGTGCCCAGCT
>Ga0316194_10001174_pt1 | contig 17906 bp, 16 predicted proteins | sample CroRivsedime1_MG_FD_204936 | JGI IMG/M metagenome (GOLD analysis project Ga0316194, IMG submission 204936) | Coastal sediment microbial communities from Maine, United States - Cross River sediment 1 | ecosystem: Environmental > Aquatic > Marine > Coastal > Sediment | place: USA: Maine...
CGATGCCATTCGTGTGACGCCACGGCGACAACTGTCGGTGCAGTTCTCCGGCGGCGAACCGACAATCTCGCCGATCTTCCTCGAGGCCGTGGCGTACGCCAGGAAGCTCGGGTACTTCTCGATCCAGTGCGCCACGAACGGCGTCCGGTTTGCGCAGGAACCCGGTTTCGCCCACCGCGCCAAGGCGGCAGGCCTCCGCTTCGCATACCTGCAGTTCGACGGCGTCGACAACGAAGCCCACCGACACCGCGCGGTCGACAATCTGTTCGACGTCAAGCGCGAGGCGATCGAGAATCTCCATGCCGCGCAAATCGACGTCACCTTGGTGATGACCGTGGTCAACTCGATCAACAGCGATCAGGTCGGCGCGGTGGTGCGGTTTGCCGCTGAGAACATCGACAGAATCAACGCCGTCTCGTTTCAGCCGATCTCGTTCACAGGAAGGGACGAGGGACTGGACGCCGCCACGCGAAAGCGGTGGCGATACACGCTCTCACATCTTGCCCACGACGTCAGGACGCAGTTGGGCATCACGGAACCGCTCCGCGATTGGTATCCTCTGTCGGCATCCGGTCCGTTCTCGGACTTCGTCGACCACGTCCGGGGACCTCAAGCGGAATGGGGTGGGCTCAAATGTGGCTGCCACCCCAACTGCGGGATAGGAACGCTGCTACTTGTGAACGAGAAGACCCGCGAAACCGTGCCGCTGTGTGAAGTCCTAGACATGGACGCCGTGATCGACGACTTCAAAAACATCAACGATCGCCATCGCTGGCGGCCGTTGATGATCGCACAGGCCATCCTGTCGATCGCTCGTCACTACAACCTTGCCGGAGCGCCGAGAGGCCTCGGCTTCAAGAACATGCTCCGCGTCGCGGATGCCCACACGGGCGGGTCGATGGGCCTGACCAGGCAACGTCGTCACGAGTGGCGGGTGTTGCTGGTCGCCGGGATGTGGTTTCAGGATCTCTTCAACTACGACTTCCGGCGCACCGAGATGTGCATCATCCCGTACGCGACCCAGATGGGAGAGATCTCGTTCTGCGCGTACAACACGGGAGTCGGCTGGAGGACGATCGTCGAGATGATGCATCGCAACGCCACCACGGCGGAGTGGTTCCGCACTCGAGGCCGGCACCCGATCTACGCCGGGGGTAAATTAGTGCCGCTGCGACCCGAGCAAGCTCCGCTCATCCAACTCCGCCGACCCAAGCCTCGTTCCGAGTCAGGAAGCGTCCTCGCGCAGGGTTCGTCGAGCGACACAGGCGGCCGTGAGTCGGCCTCGTCTCGAACCGGCTACCACTGGGGTTCGACTCCGAGATAGGCTCCCGCGGCATCGGTGTAGAAATAGGGGTCGCTGTCTTTCATGCCGATGGCACGCTCCAGAAGCTCCTCGCCCCGTTCGCGCTCACCGTTGAGAATGTACCAAGCTGCGGCCTGGGCCATGCGGTCGTCACCCCTGGGCTTGAGCTCCATCGCCTTCTCGAACATCGGCTTGGCCTTGTCCCATTCGCCCGCACGTGCGTAGGCCCAACCGATCCTGAAGTAGTCGCTCGCCTCGGGCTTGCCGTTGATAACGGCGTTGAAGAAAGCCTGTCCTTTCGTTGCATTCCCGCTCTGATAGTAGATCGATCCCACGGCGATCCGTTCCCAGGATCCGTTCCCTGCCACTCGCTCCGCCTCGGCGAGCAGGGCCTCCGCGGCAGCTTGGGGGTCCTTGCCGCGAAACAACGTTGCGTCGACGGTCGTCTTCGAAGAGACCGAGACCAGGGCGCCGAGGACAAAGCAAATCGTCCCGACTGAAGCCAACGACACGTTATTCCTCATTCCTCCTCCTCGTCTTGATCCTCGGCTCGACCTAGGGCCGAGATCGTCAACGACACTCGCACAGGGCGTTCACGAAGCCGGCGTCACCCAACAGAGACAGCAGGGCGCGATCGGCGGACTGGCTCATGACCTCGACGTAGTTCTCGGCACGTTTCGCGCTGCCATAGTTCTCGCCGACGCCGCTCGTACGCGACTCCCAACAGATTTCCCGCGTCCCGGCGTCTCGGACCACGACGTCCAGCACGATCATGCTGCGAAACTCGGCGTTGAACGCGACCTTCGACACGACCTTGAACCGGGCGATCCTGACGTCAAGAGCCGGCGCCCCGGACTCGTCCAGCGAAACCGCAGCGGTTTCCAGCACCTCCCGCACCGCTTTCCCGACCCACTCGGTCAGCTTTCCTTCCAGGAGGATCGAATCGCGCAGGGATGGGTCGTCCTCTTTGAAGATCTCGCCCACCGTTGCGGTGTCGTCGCGTGCGTCCACGACTTCAAGTTTCGATAGGCCGGCGCACTTGGGAGCGACGGCGAGGGATGCGGGGTTTTCGATCATCCTGTAGGTGTTGGGTACCGTGACCAGCTTGACCTTGACCGCGTGGCCGGGGCAGGCGCCGAGCGAAGATGCGAGGAGCGTCAAAACCGCGAGGGAACAGCGCAGGGTCTTCATAAGTCTCGGGTAATCCTACCACTGACCGGACCGCCCTCGGATGCGGAGCTCGCCGGCGGATTCCTTGAGCTGCTCGAGCGCCGCTAGCCCCGGGCTTCGGCCAGGAAGAACCCCAGGGTGACGAGCAGAGCCGTGAAGACGGAGACCGCGGCCGTGGAGCGTGACAGATCCTCACACGCGTCAGGGTCCTTGCCGTCGAAGCGAGTCAGCTTCCAGACCAGGTAGGGAGCGGTCGCAAGGGACCACGCGACGGAGCCCGGGTACTCGCCGAGCGCCACGTTGAGCAGGATCGCCGCAAAGGCCAGCACCGGCAGGATCGAGCAACCGAGCCGGGCCTTCTCCTCGCCGAGATCCATCGCGAGCGACGTTCCCGTGGCGGTATCGTCACGGAGAAAACGGGCGAGGTTGTAGTCGTAGACGATTGCGGCACCGAAGAAGCCCAACGGCAACGACGCCAGCGCCGCTCCCAGGGTGAAGGAGCCCGACTGGGAGGCGTAACCACCCAGGACCGGAAGAGGGCCCAGGGCCACGAATGCCGCGACCTCGCTCACACCGTGACCGAGGTCGCGCAGGCCGATGTCCGGAACACCGTAGAAAATCGCGAGGAGCAGTCCGGCGAAGCCGATCCCGATGGCGAACGATCCGGAGTGGGGGACCAAGGCGACGCCGCAGGCCAGGGCAATGATCAGCATCAGCGCCGCGATCCCGCTCGCCTGAGTCAGCCCGACCAAGCTCGACGCGATGACGTCGGGTCCCTCGAGACGGGACGGGTCGCGACCCGCGTCCGCGGGGTCATGCCTCAGGACGACCTCGAGGATAGAGACCGCCACCATCCCGCCGAGATAGACAGCCGCACCGCCTGCAAGCGTCAGCAGGAATGGCGTCCAGCGGAATGCGTAGGCGTCCCACAGAGCGTACCCGGCACCGACCACGATCGCCACGGCGACCACCGGAAGGTACGATGCTCGCGCAAGTCGCATCCACGCCGGCATCGGGTTCATGCTCACCCCCATAGCGGAACCGCCGCTCCGCCCCGTATACTACCCCGCAACCGCGGCCACGGCGTAGGACGCGGGATCCGACGAGGCATCATGGGATTCGAGGACGGTTTCGGAAGAGTTCACGACGAGCTTCGCATCTCGGTCACCGACCGCTGCAACCTGAGGTGCGCCTACTGCATGCCCGAAGAGCCGTCCTGGTTCCCCAGGGAGGAGATCCTCAGTTACGAGGAGATCCTCAGCCTGGCCCGGATCTTCATGTCTCGAGGTGTGAGGAAGTTCCGGATCACCGGGGGGGAGCCATTGCTGCGTCGCGATCTCCCGGAGCTCGTTCGGATGCTCGCCGCCACGCCCACGGTGGAAGAGCTGTCGCTGACGACCAACGGCATTCTCCTCGACGAGCTGGCAGACGACCTTGCCGCCGCCGGGCTGCAGCGCATCAATGTCAGCCTGGATACGCTCGTGCCCGAGCGCTTTCGCGCATTGACGAAACGCGACGGCCTGGACCGCGTATTGCGAGGTCTCGAGCGCGTCCGTGAGCTGGGTCTCGAGCCCGTCAAGATCAACACCGTCCTGCTTCGTGGGATCAACGACGACGAGGTGATGTCGCTGGTCTCCACCGCCCGCGAGCAAGGGTGGGAGCTTCGATTCATCGAGTTCATGCCCCTTGAAAACGGAGGTACCTGGGACCTGTCGCGAGTGGTATCCGGCGACGCGGTCAAGCGCGCCGTCGAGGCGAGGTGGCCACTCAGCCCCGACCCGGACGCCGATCCCAACGCCCCGGCGACGCGGTTCCGGTTCGACGACGGCCGCGGCGCCATCGGGTTCGTCAATTCGGTCACGGAGCCGTTCTGCGAAGACTGCAGTCGCCTCAGGCTCACCGCCGACGGCAAGCTGACCACCTGCCTCTATGCCACCGAAGAGGTCGACCTCAAGACCCCGCTACGCTCCGACGCCAGCGACGAGGTCATAGAACAGCGCATAGCCGAGGCCGTAGCCAAGAAGGGACGGGGCGGAGCACTCGAGATCCTGGAACGCAGAGAAACCATCCCCCTGACCCGCACCATGCACCAGATCGGCGGCTGAAGGACAAAGGAAGTCTTCCGCCCCCGGAGCCGGGCCGGTGCGGGCACACACCCCTTCCATCAACCGCTGAAATCGCCGGGCGACACGGGCTTTGCCGTGCTCGAGCCCCGCGCGTGGTAAACGCTCGGAGTTCTGTGAACCGGACCGTCGATTTCAAAGGATCGCTGGAAGGGGTGTGTGCCCGCACCGGCCCGGCTCCGGGGGCGGGAATCCGCTTCTCAATTCAAGTCGCTTCCGCCCTCGTCTTGCGATCTCAGGGCTTTGAGGTGCAATACACGTTTGAGAACTTCGTCCAGCAGCTCGGAGGCACGTCGGTGCCTTTCGCCGAGATCGTTCTCTTCCAGGAGGCTCTGGCGTATGGCGGGTTCTACCGGCAGGTTGGCGCATGCTCCGTTGACGGCCGTTTCGAAGGGCATGCGATCGTCGAGAACGATTCCCTGGGCTCCGGCCGGTGCCAGCTCGCGGACGAGACAGCCGTGCGACGCGAGAAGGTCAAGCTTGGCGGAGACGATCGAATCGGCGCTCTCATCGACGTTGTCTTCCGACAGGGGAGTGACGCGGACCAGGCGGTAGGGACGCTCCTTGATCCAGCGCCCGAGGCGGACGCGTTGGGCGCCGACCAGGCGGAGGTTGAAGCGCCCGTCCTCGAGTGAAACAAGATCCTCGATACGACCCACGGTTCCGACATCGTGAAAGGACGGGCTGCCGCTGTAGTCGGCCTCCCACCCCGGGCGCAGCAGGGAGACCGCGATCAACCCTTCACCGCGGACCGCATCGCGCACCATCGCGCGATAGCGAGGCTCGAAGACGTGCAACGGGAGCACCGTCCTGGGAAAGAAGACCACGCCGGGCAGCGGGAATACCGGGACGTCGCCGGAGGCGGATACGCTGATGACGTCGCTCAAGCGGATACCTCGAAAGCTTCCGCCGTATTGTACGCCCGGGGATTGTCGTCTAGTGGGGTTTCTTCGCGATGATTCCGGCCAGGGCCCGAGAGGGGTTGCCCGGTCCCTCGTTCTCGACGTACTCGCGGTAGCGGAGGATCTCCCAGTCGGCGAAGACCTCGGCAAGCTCGCGGGGTTTCAACAGGTAGTCCGGGTTTCGAGGTCCGCCCTCGAGCTCGAGCTGTTTCGTGGTGAACGTCTGGTAGATGACCACACCACCCGGCTTGAGACCTTCCCGGATGTCGTTGAACAGCGGCCGGTGGAGGTAATTGAAGACCGCGACGACGTCGTAGGTCTCGATGGGAAGGATGTAGGTGCCGTCCTCGACATTGCCGACCACGGCGCGGATCGGCGCGCCGAGTCGTCGGGCCCTGGCTCGCGCGCGGGTCACGGATTCGGAGCTGACATCGACCGCGTCGACGTCGAACCCTCGGGTCGCCAGGTAGATGGCATTGCGTCCTTCGCCGGTTGCGAGGTCGAGAACCAGCCCTTTGGTCAGAAGGTCGAAGTTCTCCACGAGGAAACGTGCCGGAGCCACGGTGCGGTTGGGGTCCCAGGGTCCGTCGGTGCCCTGTTCGGTCGGTCCGCTCCACGATTCGAGGCCGCCGGTCAAGTTGTACAAAGGTCCAATACCGTGCTCGGCGAGGAATCGGCACGCCGAGACCCCGCGGATCCCGTGCTCGCAAACCACCGCGACCGGCGATCCGCTGTTGGGGACCTCTTTGATCCTGTTCTCGAGCTGATGGAGCGGAATCAGAATCGATCCCGGGATGTGGCTCGCCGCGAATTCGGTCTCGGTTCTGACGTCGAGCACCACGATGGGCTCACCCATCGCGAGCTTGCGGTAGAGCTCTTCACCTTCGATGATCTGAAAGCTCTCTTCCGAGGCCAAAGGCGTCAATCCTCCCCGTTCGCCACCCCCTGAGATGGGAGAATATAGCTGACCCAAAGGGAATCCGCCGCCCTCGAGCTGCCCCTTTGCGGACGCCCGACCGCGATATTCTCAAGCCGCTGCGAGACGGTGACTTATCGGTTACGGGCAGGCCACGGACAGTCGCGCGCCAGGCCGCACGCACCGCACAGGGGACCTCGCGCCTTGCAAACCCTGCGACCGTGCCAGATCAGCGCGTGGGAACTGAACGTCCAGTCCTTCTCGGGAATCAGCTCCATCAGATCCCGTTCGATCTTGACGGCATCCGTCTTGATCGTCAGGCCAAGACGGCCCGACAGGCGAGTGACGTGAGTATCCACGGTGACGCCCGGTATCCCGAACCAGGTGCCGAGGACCACGTTGGCTGTCTTCCGTCCGACGCCGGGGAGGTCGACCAGGTCGTCGAGACGGTCCGGCACCTTGCCCCCGAACTTCTCCTCGAGATTCCGACCCACGGCGATGAGGGACTTTGCCTTGTTCCGGAAGAAACCGGTCGAGCGGATCATCTCTTCAAGCTCGGCGCGGTCGGCCCGGGCATAGTCGGCGGCCTCAGGGTACTTTCGAAACAGCGCCGGTGTGACCTGGTTCACTCGCTCGTCGGTGCACTGTGCCGACAGGATCGTTGCGACCAGCAACTCCAGGGGATTGCGATGGCGTAGCGCGCAGTCGGCGTCGGCGTAGAGCCGGTGGAGCTTCCGCACGATCCTGCGCGCGCGTTTCTTTCGCTCGTCCCCGCTCTCGCGGGATCCGGCGATCCCTACCACGCGGCCCTCACCGGACGACCTCGAATCGACAGTACAGCTCGTCGTCGTGTCGATCGACGTTGGCCAGCCGCAGCCGCACGCGGGCGCCCATTCCGAGCCCCTTACCCTCGAGCAGCGTCGGCGCGTCGCGACCCCCGAGGAGGCAGGGCGCGATGGTGACGTACAGCTCGTCCACCAGATCCCGTTCGACGAGATCCCAGTTGAGGCCGCCGCCGCCTTCAACCAGGAGACGCTCGACGCCAGTCGCGCGAAGTCTCGCGAGCAGCTCCGGAAGATCTACCCGGTCCCGTCCCACCCGCCAGACCTCGGCCACCTCGGCCAGTCGTCGCGCGCGATCCTCGGGAGCCTCCTCCACGGTGGCCACGATCTTCGCCTCGCGGCTGTTCCTGAAGAATCGGAGGCCCGGGTCGAGATCGAGGCTCGCCGTCACGGCGACCCTCTCCAGATCCGCGGGCTTTCCCAGAGACCGCCGATACTCACGCATCTCGTCGTCACGAACGTGAAGCGGCGGATCGTCGGCGCGCAGGGTGCCGGCGCCTACGAGAACGGCGTCCGCCTCTGCCCGCAGACGGTCCATGGTCTTCTTGTCACGGGCCGACGTGAACTTCGGATATTCACGCGTCGCGGAGGTGATCTTGCCGTCCGCCGACATGGCCATGTTGATGTAGACGAAAGGTCGTTCCACGAAGCCGCGTCCTATCGTTCTTTGATGGAGATGGTGACCCCGTCGCGCACGGGCACCAGGGTGGTGGCGAGTCGGTCCGAGGCGTACAGTCTGCGAGTCAGCTCCAGCACGCCCCGGGTCGCCGCGTCGGTGGTGTCGGCGTCGAACACCTCGCCTTTCCACAGCATGTTGTCCGAGATGAACAACCCGCCGGGCCGGAGCCGATCGATCGCGATCTCCAGGGCGGCCGGGTAGCCTTCCTTGTCGACGTCGTTGAAGATGATGTCGAAGGGTCCGTCGAGGCGTTCGGCGATCTCCAGCGCGTTGCCGACCTCGATCCGTGCGCGATCGAGCAAGCCGGAGCGCCGCAGGAACCCCTCCGCCTTGGCGGCTCGCTCCGGAGAGTACTCCGTCAGCACGACCCGGCCGTCCGGTCCGACCGCGCGGGCGAACCACAGCGCGCTGTATCCGAATCCGGAGCCGAGCTCCAGGACCCTCCGGGCCGAGATCGACGCGGCGGCGACGTACAGCAGGCGGCCGACCTGGGGGCCGACGATGGGGAACGACTGCTCGGCGGCCAGGCGCTCCATCTCGACCAGAACGGGATCGGTCGAGCGTGAGAGCTCTGCGAGATAGCGATCGACGGTCGGGTGTACGAGATCCACCGCAGCCTCCGGAAGATCGAGGATTTCAAGCTAACATGAACCCCCGGAATGGCCCAAGGGGGACAGGGTAGAATCCGGCAGACGAGGTGACCATGGACAACGACAGCCGGCTCCCGACCCGTGACGAGGCCGTCGCACTGCTCCGCGAGCACACCCGCAAGCCCGGCCTGATCAAGCACGCCCTCGCCGTCGAGGCGGCAATGCGGGCCCACGCTCGCCGGGCAGGGGAGGACGAGCACGCCTGGGGCCTGGTGGGGCTGCTTCACGACTTCGACTACGAGCGCTGGCCCGACCCGGAGCACCACCCCACGAAGGGCGTGGAGATCCTCGAGGGGCTCGGGTATCCGGAGTGGTTCCGGCGAGCGATCCTGTCCCATGCCGACTACACCGGCGTGAGCCGCGAGACCGAGCTCGAGCGATCGCTCTATGCGTGCGACGAGCTGTGCGGCTTCATTACCGCCTGCGTGCTCGTCAGGCCCGACAAGTCGCTCCACGGGCTCAAGCTCAAATCGGTGCGCAAGAGAATGAAGGACAAGGCCTTTGCCAGGGCCGTGGATCGCGCTCACATCGTTGCCGGTGCCGAGCAGCTCGGGATGGAGCTCGACGCTCACATCGAGTTTGTCGTTGACGCGCTTCGCGGGGTCGCCGACGAGCTGGAACTGGGAGGGCGGAGCGGGGCCGACACCTCGTAGCCGGAAGGCCAAGCCAGGATGCTGGAAAGAATCTTCCATCTCCGGGAGAACGGGACCGACCCGAGGACCGAGACCCTCGGAGGGGTGACGACCTTCATGACGATGGCCTACATCGTCTTCGTCAATCCTGCGCTCCTCTCCCAGGCGGGAATGGACTTCGACGCCGTCATGGCCGCCACTTGCCTGTCGGCCGGCGTTGCCACGTGGGTCATGGGGCTGGCGGCCAACTACCCCATCGCCATGGCTCCGGGCATGGGCGAGAACATCTTTTTCCTCGGTGTGGTCACGACGATGGGGATCTCGTGGCAGGTGGCGCTGGCGGCGGTCTTCGTTTCCGGCGTCGTCTTCTTCCTGCTGACCTTCTTGAAGGTTCGCGAGCTGATCATCGATGCGGTGCCTGCGAGCCTGAAGTATGCCATTGCCGTCGGCATCGGGTTGTTCATCGCGTACATGGGGATGAAGAACGCCGGGATCGTCGTATTCGACGTTGGCGGTGGAGTCCCGCACCTCGGAGACCTGATGAGCCCGGCAGTCCTGGTCGCCCTCGCGGGACTGGCCGCCACGACCGGTTTGATTGCCCGGCAGGTCAAGGGCGCGATCCTGTGGGGCATCCTGCTCGCGACGTTGCTGGCCTGGGGGACCGACCTCATCGAGTGGCAGGGACTCGTTGCGGCGCCGCCGTCCCTCGCCCCGACCTTTCTTCAGCTCGATCTCGCAGGTCTCTTCCGGCTCGAGATGGTGCCGGTGATCATCGTCTTCCTGTACATGGCGGTCTTCGACGCCATCGGCACGCTGATAGGGATCGGGCAGCAGGCCGGATTCCTCAAGGACGGCAAGCTGCCGCGCGCCACCCGAGCGCTGATGGCCGATTCCTCGGGGACGGTGCTGGGCTCGTTGCTCGGTACCTCGACCGTGACCGCCTTCATCGAGAGCGCCACCGGTGTGGAGGAAGGCGCCCGGACGGGGCTCGCCAATGTCGTCACCGGCGCACTTTTCTTTCTGGCGTTGTTCTTTGCGCCGCTCGCCCGGATGGTCGGCGGCGGAGTGCCGTCGGAAGCGGGAGCGATTCTCTTCCCGATGACCGCTCCCGCCTTGATCGTGGTGGGCAGCCTCATGGCCCGCGGGATCGTCCGGATCGACTGGTCCGACGCCACCGAGTCGCTGCCGGCCTTTCTCGTGGTCATCGGCATCCCGTTCACGTGGTCGATCGCCGACGGCATCGCGCTCGGGTTCGTCGCCTATCCGGTGCTCAAGATCCTATCCGGGAGGCCGCGTGAGGCCTCGTGGCTCGTTTACGTTCTCGGCGCGCTGTTCGCGCTGCGGTACACGTTCCTGTGACAGGTGGACCGCTCCACCGGGGGTACTTCATGATGACGGTTCGAGCTGCCGCTCTGGTCGCTGTGGTTCTTTTCGCCCACGTCCCGGGGTTTGCCGAATCGACGCCGACCTACGACCCCGCGCTCTACCAGGCGATGAAGTACCGCTCCATCGGTCCGTACCGGGGAGGCAGAGTCACCGCGGTCAGCGGAGTGCGCGGCGTTCCCGGCACGTTCTACATGGGGTCGACCGGAGGCGGCGTCTGGAAGACCACCGACAGTGGCGAGACGTGGGAAATCGTCTCCGACGGGTCCTTCACCAGCGCGTCGATCGGAGCGGTGGCGGTGGCGCCGTCGGATCCGAACGTGGTGTGGGCCGGAACCGGATCGGCGTGCATTCGCGGGAACACCTCTCCGGGGGACGGTGTCTATCGCTCCACCGATGCGGGAAGAACCTGGACGCACGTCGGCCTCGAGGAGGGCGGGCAGGTCGGACGCATCCGCATCGACCCCCGGGATCCGAACCGGGCGTGGGTCGCGGTATTGGGCCACGCCTTCGGGCCCAACGAGACCCGCGGCGTCTACCGGACCCTCGACGGCGGCGCGACGTGGGAACGGGTGCTGTACGTCAGCGAACGTGCCGGCGCCGTCGACCTTGCCCTCGATCCGAGCAACCCCCGAATCCTCTTTGCGGCGATGTGGGAGACGGTCCGGCAGCCCTGGGCCCTGGTGAGCGGTGGAGAGGGCAGCGGGCTCTATCGCAGCACCGACGGGGGTGATACCTGGGAAGAGCTTGCCCAAGGGCTACCCGAGGGCCTCAAGGGTAGGATCGGCGTCACCGTCTCCGCCGCGAAGCCGGGCCGGGTGTGGGCCCTCGTCGAGGCCGAGGACGGCGGCATCTTCCGTTCCGAAGACGGCGGTGACACTTTCCGGCGGGTCAACGACGACCGCAACTTCCGGCAGCGCGCGTGGTACTACACGCACATCCACGCCGACCCCGCGAACGCGGACACCGTCTATGTCCTGAACGTCGGCATGTATCGCTCCACCGACGGCGGCAAGGGCTTCTCGATCATCCGAGGTCCCCACGGCGACCATCACGATCTGTGGATCGATCCCGACCGTCCCGAGGTGATGATCAACGGCAACGACGGCGGAGCGACCGTGACCACCAACGGCGGAGCGACATGGTCGACACAGGCCAACCAGCCGACCGCGGAGTTCTACCGCGTCTCGGTGGACGATCGCTTCCCGTACCGCGTCTATGGGGCCCAGCAGGACAACTCGACGGTTTCCATCGCGAGCCGGACGCCGTCGTCCGGAATCACCGTCCACGACTGGCATCCGGTGGGCGGCGGAGAGAGCGGACACATCGTCGTCGATCCCACCGATCCTGACGTCGTCTATGCCGGTAGCTACGGGGGGACGATCACGCGCTACGATCACCGGACCCGGCAGACCCGCGACATCCTGGCGTATCCGCAGCTTGCCCTGGGCCAGGCTCCCCGCGACCTGAAGTATCGCTTCCAGTGGAACGCCCCGATCCGCCTGTCCCCGCACGATCCGGACGTCCTGTACCATGCCGCCAACGTCGTGTTCCGCTCGAGCGACGAGGGCCGGAGTTGGGAGCCGATCAGCCCGGATCTCACCCGGAACGACGTCGACAAGCAGGACTACTCCGGTGGCTCCATCACGTGGGACAACACAGGCGTCGAGGTCTACGGGACCGTCTTCGCCTTCGAGGAGTCCCCGCACGAGGCGGGGGAGTTGTGGGCCGGAAGCGACGACGGTCGTGTGCACCTCTCCCGGGACGGCGGGGAGAGCTGGAAAGAGATCACGCCGAAGTCGATGCCCGAGTGGGGGCAGGTCAACATGATCGAGCTTTCGGCCCACGCGCCCGGACGTGCCTTTCTGGCCGTCACGCGGTACCGGCTCGACGACTTCAGTCCGTACATCTTCCGGACCGACGACCACGGCAAGAGCTGGGAGCGGCTCACCGACGGCTCGAACGGCATCCCCGACGATCACTTCGTCCGCGTGGTTCGCGAGGATCCCGATCGTTTGGGCCTGCTCTATGCCGGGACCGAGCTCGGGGTCTACGTGTCGTTCGACGATGGTCGAAGCTGGCAGTCGTTGCAGCTCGAGCTGCCGGTCACGCCGATCACCGACATGGTGGTCAAAGACCAGGACCTGGTGCTGGCCACCCAGGGGCGCTCGTTCTGGATCCTCGACGACCTGACACCGCTTCATCAAATCGACGACACCGTCGCCGAGGCTGACGTTTACCTGTTCGAGCCTCGTGACAGCTACCGCATTCAGGGCGGGGACGATTTCGGCGGTACCGGCCGCGCCGTCGGACAGAACCCCCCGAACGGGACGGTGATCTACTACTCGCTCGCCGAGGAGCCCGGGGCCGAGGTCGTCCTGGAGATCCTGGGTCCCTCGGATGAGATCATCCGCAGCTTCTCCAGCGAGAGGGAGGAGCGGCGCGCACCGGACCCCTACGCGGCTTTCCGAACCGAATCTCCGAAGAGCCGGACCCTATCCGTCGAGCCCGGCACGAACCGCTTCGTCTGGGATCACCGCTACCCCGACGCGGAGATCCTCGACGGGGCGATTCTGTGGGGCAGCCCCCAAGGCCCCAGGGTCGTCCCAGGGACCTATCGCGCCAGGCTCACCGTCGGCGACGAGAGTCGGATCCGGTCTTTCGAAGTATTGCCCGACCCCCGGCTCCAGACGACCCGCGAGGATTACCAGGCGCAATTCGATCTCGCCATGAAGCTCTACGGATTGCTCAACGAGACCCAGCGGGCAGTGGCCAGGATCCGCGATGTCCGGGAGCAGGTGGGCGCGTTAGTCGAGCGCATGAGCGGCGCCACGTCCGAAGAAGGCTTCGAGGAAGCCGGCCGGGAGCTCGGCCGCAAGCTCACCGCCATCGAGGAGAACCTCGATCAGACCCGGTCGCAAGGGATGCAGGATCCCCTGAACTTTCCTCCACGGCTGGATAACCAGATCCTCTATCTCTACGGGGTGGTCAACGGGGCCGATGCCGCGCCGACGTCGGGGGCGCTCGAACGGTACAACGACGTCGAGCAAGAGCTCGCGCGAGAGCTGCAGCTGCTGGACCGAATCCTCGACAACGAGCTGGCGCGGTTCAACCTGCGGCTCCGACAGCGCGACACGCCGGCGGTGATCGTGCCTCGCGAGTGACGGCCCGATCAGACGTCGTAGAGAGAGCCGGCCGACCGGTGTGCGAGGAATCCCAGCAGGAACGCGATTCCGGTCACCAGGTGGGTCGCGATCATCGCCGACAGCCAGCTCTCGTGAGTGACCGACTGGATGAGGTAGCCCGAAAAGACCATCGGCGCGAAGGTCAGCAGGGTCGCCAGCCCCGAGAGCCGCCCACGCTGCCGCCCCGCCCGCCACTGCTCCCAGATGTGCCTGACGAACACCGCCCCGATGGCGAACACCAGCAGAGGAGCCGTGACGATATGGATCTTGAGGATCAACGGCTGGAGCGGGTGGTTGATGACGGCGTACGGATCGTTACGGGTCATCAGATACTTCATGGCGGCGTAGATGACGCCCGAGATCCCCACCAGCAGGGAGGAGCCCCACAGCATGACACGCTCGAAGAAGCTCATCGCGTCGGTTCTCCGTGCTCTTTCGCCTTGCCGGACGCGGGCGCACTCTCCGAGATGGCCTGGTGGGTCGCCAGCACGCGCCGGGTCGCCTCGGTGACGGCACGGGCCGACAGGGTCGCCCCCGTGATGCCGTGGATCTTCCGCTTCAGGGCCAGGTCGCGGTCCAGCTCGCGTCCTCCGAACTGCTCGAGCCAGGCCTCCCTGGGCAGGTACTCGCGAGGCTCGAGGAAGGAGAGGATCTCGATTCGTTCGACGGTCGCTTGCGGAGTGATTACGACCATGAGGGTCTCCTGGAGCGTCCTGACGAGGTGGGTGTCGAAGTACGCGGACTTGCCGTCGGGATCGACGAACCGCGTGACCAGCGCGCTTCGGATCTCGACGCCGTCCCCGGCCAGCTCCTGCGCCCGCGTCAACTGGGTGTCGGTGAGAAAGACCGAGGTCCGCTCGACGGCCTTGTCGCCGAAAGCGAGACGCAGGGCCTCGTCGCGGGTGAGGTAGACTCCGGCTCCCACGTCGGTCCCCATCCAGACGACGGTCAGAAGCACCCAGACCCGACTCGACAGTCTCATGATTCCAGGCTCTCCATCCCGCTCAGAACATGAAGCCCAGGGCGATGTTGAACTGGTTCACCCCGGTGCGCGCCTCGTTCTCGATAAAGTTGTAATCGAGCTTCAGCGCGACGTTGACGATCGGCTTGTACGACACCCCGAGGGTGGTCACCGTGACGTCATTGGCGAGATTCGCCGAGAAACCGGTGGGTACCTGCTCCTGGGTGTTGTATCGCTCGTAGCGCACGTACGGGATCACCGCCTGGCGCGACGACTCGAACAGGGACAGGACATCCCATCCCAGCTCGCCGTACCCCCCGTACTGCTTTTCGCCAACCGACTCGTCGCCGGTGAATCCCTGGGCGAGGTTGATCTCGGGGACATCTTCGATATCGGTGGCCACGTACAGGACTCGCGCCTGCAGGCCGCGCCATCGCACCTCCGAGTGGAGCTCCCAGATCGTGGTGGTGGCGTCGAGGGTGTCTCCGGCAGGTGTCGTCGCGGCCTGTCCGGCGTCGCCGGTGAACGCCGAGCCCCCGAAGAGTAGCCAGTCGGTGGCCTGCCAGTCGAGCCGGGCCGTCAATGCCAGATCCTCGGCCGCGGATTTCGATCCCTTCGTCCGACCGTTCCGGATTCCCTTCGCGTCGTACCCGCCGGCGCTGCTGGAGGTGCCGCTGACGGCCGCGAGGCCGTTGGTGACGTAGGCGCGATAGGAGATCGGGCCGTGCTCGCCATAGACACCGGCACCGTTCTCTCTCCAGGTGGTGGGGATCAAGACGGATTCGACGTAGGGTCGGCGAGCACCCAGAAAGGTCGGAGGCTCGTGAAGCTCGTTGACGAACCCCATCGGCAGCAGGACGAGACCGGCGCGAACGTTCACGGCGTCGCGAAACAGGAAGTCGAGGTAGGCGAACTCCACCGAGACCTCACCCTCCCGCCCGGTGGAGGCGTGCTCGTACTCGATCTCCGAGTTGAAGACGATCCGGTCGTTGAACTTGTAGCCGAAGTACAGGACGGCACGCAGGAGATCGAGCTGGTCGGTTTTTCCCGAGGGGGCGGAGTCCTCCTGCTCCGAGGCGAAGTTCTCGTACAGCAGCTCGCCGTAGCCGCCGACCGAGACGCCCCGATCGACCTGGTAGACCTTCGAAGCGGATGGCCCCAGCCCCCGCTCGATGTCCTCGATCGGCTCGACAACATCGGCCATCTTCAAGTCCTCGATCTCCTCGGCGAGAATCCGGATCTGACGCTCGAGCTCCTCGATCTTGGCGGGATCGACGCCCTTATCGGCCTCCTTGAGCCCATGGATGAGGGCTTCGAGCTCGTCTACCCGGAGCTCGAGCTCATGGATGCGGGCCGTGGCATCGTCCTCGGCAGCGAGGGCGACGGTCGACATGGGGGCCGCCACCAAGGCAACGAGGCAGATCAGTAATCCGAGTCTCCGGCAGACCATGGCGTCCTTTCAGTTGCGAACATGTCGCATTATAAGAGCAAAAAATACCAAGTTCAGCTCTTTTTTCCCTTCCCACTGCAGGCTGCACAGCGGCCACCCATCTCCAGCCGAACGACCTCTGCCCGGAACCCGGTCTCGCGCTGGACCTTTCTCTTCAGCGCCTCCCAGAACCCGCCGCCGGGCTCCTCGACCGCCCCGCACTTCACGCAGACGAGGTGGATGTGAAAGACCGACGGGCGGACCTCGTAGTAGTGACGGTCGCCGGCGACGCGCATCAGGTCGAGCTCATCCACCAGCCCGTGGGTCTTGAGCAGGCTGAGGGTGCGGTAGACGGTGGCGCGGTGGATCGACGGGTCCTTCCGCTGCGCACGGCGGAAGACCGCGTCGGCGTCGAGATGCTGATCGGCCTGGTCGAGAAGCTCGGCCAGCACCCGGCGCTGGTGGGTGACCCGCAACCCCTTTTCCCGGATCCGTTCGACCAGACGCTCTCCGGAGCGCGGCGCGACCCGGGGACTGTCGATCTTCTTGCGCGCGTCTCGCACCTGAGATCTCCGTCGTCACCTCGTGACCGGCCCGTCTGTGATGCGAACGGTTCGCAGAAAGGAAGTGAGAAGCATACTAGAAAGCCGGTTCTGCGGTGTCAAGGGACGGCGGCAGGTTGGTGTGGATCAGGGGCGGGGCTGGACCACGAGCCGGAGGATCCTCCGGCCGCGGATGCGGCTTACCTTGACCGTGCGGCCGTCGAGAACCACGGAATCGCCGACCCGCGGCATCCGGCCCAACCGGGCGAAGACGAGCCCGCCGAGGGTGTCGACCTCCTCGTCCGCGTCGGCATGAATGCCGAGCTCCTCCTCGGTCTCGTCGAGAGGCAGGGTGGCGTCCACCGAGAAGCTCCCGTCCGGGAGCCGCCGGACCTTCGGCTCCTCCTGATCGAACTCGTCCTGAATCTCGCCGGTCAGCTCCTCGAGGACATCCTCGAGGGTCACCATGCCCGCGGTCCCGCCGTGCTCGTCGATCACGATCCCCATGTGGACCCGCGTTCTCTGGAAGTCCGCCAGCAGTTTCTCGATGGCGAGGCTGTCCGGCACGAACAACGGCTCGCGTGCGATGGAGCGAAGGTCCCGTCGCTTCGAGACTTCCGTGTGGTGCACGAAGATGTCCTTGATGTGGACGATGCCCAGCACCTGGTCGAGCTCGCTGTTGCACAGGGGGTAGCGCGTGTGACCGCTTTCCCGTGCGACGCGGAGGTTGTCGTCGTAGTCGCCGTTGACGTCCAGGAAGACGATGTCGCCGCGCGGCAGCATGATCTGCCGAACGGTGTGGTCGCCAAAGTCCAGGGCTCTCGCCAGCAGGCCGGCATGGGCCTCCGAGATCACCCCTCCCTTGTGGCTCCGGGCCACGATCATTCGCAGCTCCTCCTCGCTGTGGGCCCGGGCGTCGTCGGCGCCCCGAGACAGACCCAAGGCGCGTACGATGAGGTTGGAGATCTCGTTCATTGCCCAGATGGTCGGATAGAAGGCGCGATAGAAGATCCGGATCGGCCACGCCACAACCAGAGCGGTCTTGAGCGTGTAGTCGATGGCGATCGTCTTGGGAACCAGCTCGCCGAGGACCACGTGCAACAGGGTGATCACGATGAATGAGAGCGTCACGGCCAGGGTGTGAGTTGCGACCCCTTGCGCGGCCCCCAGACCCACGAACAGGGGCTCG
>Ga0316194_10001175_pt1 | contig 17900 bp, 15 predicted proteins | sample CroRivsedime1_MG_FD_204936 | JGI IMG/M metagenome (GOLD analysis project Ga0316194, IMG submission 204936) | Coastal sediment microbial communities from Maine, United States - Cross River sediment 1 | ecosystem: Environmental > Aquatic > Marine > Coastal > Sediment | place: USA: Maine...
GGCTGACCGCGCCGCAACAGGGCATTGCCACCCAATGCAACGACCACTCTCATATCCTCATCTCCCTTCGCAGCACCGGATGAGTCGTCCCGGTGCTGCCGATTTGCGGTGTTCGGGATCCCCTACAGGCCCATGGTGGCGACCAGAATCGCCTTGATGCTGTGCATGCGATTCTCGGCCTGCTCGAACTGGAGGGCGGCCGGCGATTCGAACACCTCGTCGGAGACCTCCATTTCCTCAATGCCGAATTTCTCGAACATATCCTGGCCGACCTTGGTCCCACGATCGTGGAATGCCGGCAGGCAGTGCATGAATTTTGTCTGTGGATTGCCGGTCGCCTGCATCAGCGCCGTGTTCACCTGATAAGGGGAAAGCATCTTGATGCGCTGCTCCCAGACCTCCGCCGGCTCGCCCATGGAGACCCAGACGTCGGTGTGGATAAAGTCACAGTTGCGGACCCCTTCCTCGGCATCGTCGGTGACCGTGAGGCGGGCGCCATAGGTGCTTTCCAGTTCCCGGGCCTTAGCAACCATGTTTTCGTCCGGCCACAATTCCTTGGGCGCCACCAGGCGCACGTCCATACCCATCAGACAGCCCGCGATCATCAATGAGTGGCCCATGTTGTTGCGGGCATCGCCGACGAAGGCGTACGAGATATTCGCCAAGGGTTTGTCGCTGTGCTCGCGCATGGTCATGATGTCGGCGGCCATTTGTGTGGGGTGGTATTCGTCGGTGAGACCGTTGAACACCGGCACGCCGGAATACGCCGCCAGTTGCTCCACAGCCTCCTGGGAAAATCCACGGTACTCGATGGCGTCGTACATCCGGCCCAGCACCCGCGCCGTGTCCTTCATGGACTCCTTGTGCCCGATCTGGGAGCCGGTGGGGTCCAGGTAGGTGATATTGGCGCCCTGGTCATAGGCAGCGACCTCGAAGGCACAGCGCGTGCGTGTCGATGTCTTTTCGAAGATCAAACAAATGTTCTTGCCCTTGAGATGCTGCTGCTCTGTGCCGGCGTACTTGGCGCGTTTCAGATCACGGCCCAGGTCCAGCAGGAAGCGCATCTCCCGTTGGGTGAAATCGAGCAGCTTGAGGTAGCTGCGGCCGCGCAGGTTGAATGGCATGTTCGCGTTCCTCCGGTGCTGAAATGGGTGCGTTTTAGTGCTTACGAGTCGACGAACCCAGTCGGGTGAAGAATGTGTTTTGAGCGATCAGTAGACTGGATCGCGTTGCAGCGGGCAGGTCATACAGTGCCCCCCGCCACGGCCACGGCCCAGCTCCGCGCCGCTGATGGTGATGACCTCCACGCCCGCTTTGCGCATCAGCGTGTTGGTGTGGGTGTTACGGGCGTAGCCGACCACGACGCCCGGCTCCAGGGCAACCACGTTGTTGCCGTCGTCCCACTGTTCGCGCTCGGCCTGGTAGGCGTTGCCGCCGGTTCCGATCACCAGCAGATCGGAAAGGCCCAGCGCGTCCTTGATCACCTCGAGCATGTGGCCCTTTTCGGTGCGCACGTCGAAGCCGCCCTCGTCGTCCGTGGGATAGGCTGAGTAGCACCGGATCTCGTCCACCACCTCATGGAATACGGTGCACTTGTCCACATCCAGAAATGAAAACACCGTATCCAAGTGCATCGCCGCGCGGCTTTTGGGCATCTGGCAGGCGATAACGCGGGTTGCGCCCTGATGCTTGAACAGCTGTTGGGCAACCTGAACCACCGCCTGCGAAGTGGTGCGCTCGCCCATGCCGATCAGCACAATACCCTTGCCGATCGGCATGACGTCGCCGCCTTCGATGGAGGCCATTCCGAAATCCTCGTCCGAGTCCCCCCACCAGAAATGGAAATCCTCGTCCTTGAACATGGGGTGGAACTTGTACACCGCACGCTGCAGCAGGGTCTCGGGCTTGCGGGCCGGCCAGAACATCGGGTTGCAGGTGACGCCGTTGTAGATCCAGCACGACGGATCCCGCTGGAACAGGCTGTTGGGTATCGGCGGCACCAGAAACTCGGTGGCCCCAAAGGCCTCCCCCAGGGTGGTGCGCATCTCGCCTTCCGGAAGATCGGAAATGGCGACACCGCCGAGCAGATGACGCGCCAGCTTGCGGTTGTCCATCTCATCCAGCCAGGGGCGCATGAACTCGGCGGTGCGCAGCCCAACGTAGTTGGGTGTCACCCGCCGGTCCAGGATGAAACCCCGTGCCTCGCCGTTCTGAAGGGTCTCGGTCAGCAAATCCTGGAGGTCGAACACCTCAATATCGCGGGCGTGCATTTTGAGCACGAAATCCTGATGGTCCACGCGGGCCTGATGGACCCACATGACATCATCGAACAGCAGATCTTCACAGTTGCGCGGTGTCAGCCGCTCGTGCGCCAGATTGGGCCGACACACCATGACCTTGCGCAGCTTGCCCACTTCAGAGTAAACGCCAAAATTCGACACGAATGTCTCCTCCTTATCTATGTGGCGCCGGACGGTTTGGCCGCTGAACCGTGCCGCCGGATGGCCCCGACAAACACAGGAAGCTCTGCGCTCGATCACAGCTGTCCTGCCAGACGTCCCTGCCCCGATCTGCGCGCATCGTTCAGGTCAACAGCGCACCGATGCTGAGCACCGCAGCGATCATGAGCGCCAGAACCAGCAACAGCGGCCAGACGAAGGCCAGCCACTTGTTGTAGGGCACGCGTCCCAGGGCCAGGCCACCCATCACCACGGCAAAGGTCGGGTTGAACAGATTCACCCAGCCGCTGGCGCTCTGGTAGGCCGTCACCACCAGATCGCGCGACACGCCCGAGAAGTCGGCCAGCGGTGCCATGATGGGCATGGTCAACACGGCGAGTCCGCTGGAGGACGGTACAAAGAACGAGAGCATGATTTCGAGCCCGAACATGGTGTTGATGAATCCCACTTCGGACAGCCCGCTGACCGCGCCCTCGGCCATGAACAGAATGGTATCGGTGATCTTGCCGTTGTCCATGATCACCACAATGCCGCGGGCCAGGCCGATCACCAGGGCAACGCCCAGCAGATCCCGGGCGCCGTCCACGAATGCGGTGGTGAAGGCTTCCTCGCCCATCCACTCTATAACGCCTACCAGTATGGAGGCGGCGAGAAACAAAGCCGACATCTCGGCCATCCACCAACCCTGGGAGGACACCCCCCAGATCATCACGACGAACGTCAGCGCGAACACGGTCAGGATGATTTTGCGTTTGGTGGTGAACTCAATCACATCCTGCTGATCCCGCCCTTTCAGAAAATGCGCCTCGTTTTCGGCCTTGAGATCGGCCACCATCGAGCGCGACGGGTCGGCCTTGACCCGGCTGGCGTAGCGCATGACAAAGGCAACGCAGATCAGCCAGCCCAGCAACAAAATGATCACCCGCATGACGATGCCTTCGGCGAAGGTGACCCCTGCGGCGTCGGATGCGATTACGGTGGCAAACGGGTTGACGGTGGACCCCAGGGTGCCGATCCCCGCGCCCAGCATGATGACCGCCACGCCCACCAGGGCGTCATAACCGGCAGCGATCATCACCGGAATGATCAAGCCGTAGAAGGCCAGGGATTCTTCCGCCATGCCGTAACTGGTGCCGCCGGCGGCGAACAGCCCCATCATGATGGGGATCATCCATTTCTCGCGGCCCCGGAGCTTGGTCATGGCCCGACCGATGCCCGCATCGATTGCACCGGTGCGGGTCACAACCATCAGAAAGCCGCCGATGACCAACACGAACAGGGCAACATCGATGGCCGCCGCCTTGTAACTGCCCGGATCGTAGAAACCGGCGATTGGGGCGATGAACACATCTACGATGCCCTGGGGATTGGGTTCCACTTCCTTGTAGGTTCCCGCTACCGGGACATCCCGGTCCAGGGCCTCGCTGAAGGTCCGGTCGTACTCGCCGGCCGGAATCATCCAGGTGGCGGCGGCCACGACACAGATCAGCAAAAACAGGATGGTGTAGGCGGAGGGAAACTTCATGGTCATCAGGTCTGTCTCCTTCCAACCCAGACTGCACTTACGGAACCTCTGATCTGTTCGTGAACGAGCATCCTGGGATTGAAATACACAGCTTCATCGTTGCAGATCTTGGCAATAGAACAACTATTACCCGCGATCTGCCCCGCGTTCCGCCCCTTGAGTCTGCGCATTTCAGTCTCCAATCTGCTTCGCCCAGAATAAATCAGAGGCTCCTTAGCAGTTTACTGCGGAGACCCTCAGTCGGTCTGCCGCCGATCGTGATCGACCGATCAAAAAGCGGCCCGCTCAGGTCGCCGGTTCTTCTGTGCCCACAGCATTCATTTCCGTCTCCATGGCGGGCATGGGAACGGATTGTGACAGCGTGGATATCTCTTCCAAGGTCCGCGCGTACTCGGGTGCATCCGGCCTGGCGTAGTTGAAGTTCTTGAACAGCCCGGTCAGACGGGTGAAGTAATCCCGCGCCGCCTCCTTGTCGTCGAATACGTAATCCCGCTCGACCAGTTCGGTGACCAGATTGAAAGTCAGTTTCTGGCGTTCCAGCGATGCCGACGAATCCACCGCGTCGAAGGCATCCTGCTGCAGATAGACCATGTCCAGGAACAGCGATTTCTGATAGGTGACAAAGTCGTCCATGGTGACGCCTTCTTCGCCGGTGACCTGCATCATCTGCAGTACGGCGTCCCCCCGGCCGAGCAAATCGATCATACGACCTACTTTGGCAACCCAGCCCGCTTCCACGTTGTGCTCGTACCAGTCCCCGATCTGATCCAGATAGCGGGACCAGGACAACAACGGATCCACCGCCGGGTAGAAACGCTTGTATGCCCGCTCCGCACTGAGGCCGAGAAAGGTCTTGACCGTCGAAAGCGTCGACTGGGTGACCGGTTCCTCGAAGTTGCCACCGGCCGGCGACACGGTGCCGATCATGGTCAGACTGCCGGTGCTGCCGTCGTTGGTGCGAATCACGCCGGCCCGTTCGTAAACCCCCTTGATCGATGAGTCCAGATAGGCCGGGAAAGCCTCCTCGCCGGGGATCTCCTCCAACCGGCCCGAAGTCTCGCGCATGGCCTGGGCCCAGCGCGATGTGGAATCGGCGATCAACAGCACGTTGTAGCCCATCTGCCGGTAGTACTCGCCCAGCGTGATGCCGGTGTAAATCGAAGCTTCCCGGGCGGCCACCGGCATGGATGAGGTGTTGCAGATGATGATGGTGCGGTCCATCAGCGAGCCGCCGGATTTGGGGTCGCTCAGCTGCGGAAATTCAGTGATGGTTTCCACCACTTCGCCGGCCCGCTCGCCACAGGCCACCACCAGCACGATGTCCACGTCGGAAAAGCGCGAGATCAAATGCTGCAACACTGTTTTGCCGGCGCCGAACGGTCCGGGGATGCAGCCAGTACCGCCCCGGGCGATCGGGAAAAACGTGTCGATCAAACGCTGGGTGGTGATCATCGGCTCGGTCGGGTAGAGGCGTTCCGAGCGGCGCTTGCGCAGCAGTACCGCAGGCAGGGGGCGCCGCACCGGCCAGTACTGAACCAGGGTCAGCTCGCGTTCTTCGTCTCGTGGGTTCTTGATCCGCGCCACCGGGGTGTCGATGGTGAAGCTGCCTTCCTGAATCCAGGTGACCGTGACCTCATCCACCTCGCTGAACGGCACCATGATTTTGTGCGGGAAACGCCCTTCCTGAACCGTACCCAGGACGTCACCGCCCCGCAGGCGCGCGCCGACCTTCACCGAGGGCACGAAACGCCATTTCTTGTTCATGTCCAGCGCCGGCGCGTCTGCTCCGCGGGGCAGGAAATTGCCGTAGCGATTGGCAATTTCCGCCAGCGGATTCTGCAGTCCGTCGAACACCTGTCCCAGCAATCCTGGCCCCAGGGCCACGGACAGCATCTGCCCGGATTGCTCCACCGGATCGCCGATGCCGACACCCGCGGTGCTCTCGAACACCTGGGCGTCCGCCGTACGCCCGCGCACCCGCAGCACCTCGGCCTGCAGTCGTTCCAAGCGGCCCCCACTGCGCTCCGGCGTCTGTGGGCAGACATACACCACCTCGTTCTTCACCAGGTTGGCGGTTGTGCCGTTTGTCGTGACCGATTCAATGGTGACGATGTCGTCCTGTACCGTGACGACCCGGGCCGTCGCAGAAGCTTTTTTGTCGCCCATAGTTATGCCATGTCCTCAGTGGAACAGCTGTTTGGTCTGGGTTTGGAGTGCGTCGGTGATCAGCGTGTCGAACCGCAGGGCTGCCGCCTCGGCATCGTATCCGGTCCACCGTGCGATCAGACTCCAGCGCAGCGAGTAGATCGCCACCGCCGCGAAGTCAAAGTAGTGGCCCAGGGTGTGCCGGTCAAGATCGGCCCAGGCCGTTCCCAGAAGCAGTCGCTCCAAGCCCAGCGCGTCGCCTTGCAGCAGCAGCCTGTTTGCTTCCTGTCCCCAGCGAAACACCCGCTCGAGCCGAAACACCGGATCGCTCCAATTGCGCCGGATGTGATTGACCCAGCGCCCGTAGCCCCAGACCTCCCGTTCGCCCGGGGCCGCAGCACCGGCATGCCGGCGCCGCATGGCGGTGACCAGGGTGCGCATTTCCAGGCGCTCTCGGACGATGTCCTGAAGAAACGGCCGGTCCAACTGTCTCTCCAGCACGCGGGCGCGCTTCATGATCTCGGGGTCGGAATGGTCTTGCGGTTGCCGCGGCCATTCAAGAATATCGGCCGCTACCTGCAACTGGAGCGCGTCTTCCGGCGTCAGCATGAGCTGCAGCCGCTGGCGCAGACGGATTCGGGACAATGGGGTTTGCTTCGCCGCGAACAGGGTCGGGTGATAGGGCAGGCTGGTCATCAGCGTGGCGTATTGGTTTGCGCCGCTCATCACTGCGTGCTCACTTGACGATGCCTTCCAGCAGGGCGCGAAACCTCGGGGAAAGGTGTTGCAACAGCAGGTTGGCCACCGCTTCGTCGGTCAGATCGAGGGTGAGTTCGGAACCCTCCAAGCGCACCCGGATGCCGGTTTGTTCATCCTCTGAGACGCCGAAGGTGACCCCCTCGCGCATCAAATCAGTTGCGGTCGCCAGGACGAAATGGGCCAGAGTGCCTTCCTGCATTTCTTCCGGTTTGCGGCGCAGGTCGTTAAGGCCCACCACGTCCCGGGGGAGGATGACTGTCGCGGGTTCCGTCTCTCCGATGGCCTCCCGCGATCGCCCGGCGACTTCCAGAATCATTTGCTGCAGCATGTCCTCGCTTTTCAGCTGATCCGAAACCAGACGCCTTATTTCGCGGGCAAAGCGCTGGGTGAGGTCGGTCTTAACCGCCAACAATGCGTCCCGCACGGCGATTTGCAGCGCCTCCTGGCCCGCGGTCCGGGTCCGGTCGGCTTCGGCCTGGGCCTGCTCGCGCATCCGCGTGGTTTCTTCCTGGGCCTGCTCGACCACCCAGCGTGCCCGGGCCTCCGCATCCGCCACGGTTTTTTCCGCGTTCTGCCGGCCGGCCTCGATGCCCTGTTCCCGGAGCCGGTCGATCAAGGCCTGTACGCCCGAGGCGACCAGCCCTTCGTCGCCGTGATCCTGTTTCGCACTCATGCTCGCTGCCCTTTGTTTAGGTTTAATGTCAGCCGCTTGGAATATCGCCGGCGACCACCAGAGCGAAAATGAAGGCAAACACGGAAAAGCCCTCGACGATGGCCGCCGGCGCCAGGGACAGCCCGAATATTTCGGGTTTCGCGGTTGTGGCATGAATGGCGGATGCGACCGCGCGGCCCTGGAATGATCCGCTGATCATCAGGGCGATGCCGGCCAACAGACCGATGCCAAATATGCCGGGGGCCACGGTCACTGTCATCTCACGGTTGAGGGCAAACATCACCACAATGCCGTAGATCACCTGCGATGACGGCATGGCCGCCACGCCGATGTATTTCCCGTAGCCACCATCGGTTTCCAGGCAGGCCCCGATTGCCGCCTGGCCGGCCACTGCGCAGCCCATGCTGCTGCCGACGGCACCCAATGCCATGGGTGCGAACACCCCCACCCAGCCCAGGGCAATAATGAACTCATTCATCAACGCGTCTCCTTTCTCGCAAACGGTTTGAACGGATAGCCCTCATCGGAGACGCTCCAGTTCAGAAACTCCAGCACGTTCAGGCGCAGTCCGTGGACCACCCCGCTCATGATCGACAGGCCCAGGTTCAGCACATGGCCCAGCACCAGTATCAGCAGGGCCAGCAACACCCCCAGACCCGGTACCGCTTCGCGTACCTGACCGGCCAGCTCGTTGAAGGTCAGAGCCAGCGAGGCGCTGGCCAGACCGAGGGCGAACAGGCGCATGTAGCTCAGCACATCGCCGAATAGCTTGGTCACATCGGTGAGTGCCATCAGTCCCTTACCAAGCCGCTTGAGCAGACCGTCGCCACCCCCGGTCGGTTGCGGATCGCCGAACCAGACCACTGCGACCAGGCCGCCCACGATCAGTGCCGTACCCAGAGATTCCATGGCGGCCGGTGGGCCAATGCCGGTGGCGCCAAACCATAGGGCCACGCCACCCACCACCGCCGCGCACCAGCCCAGCGGTTTTCCCCGTGCCGACGGATAGGGGGCATGGTAGGCCATCATGGCGTTGGCCAGGACGATGTGCATGGCGCCGATCAGGATGGAAATTCGCATCATCGTGTCGTAGTCGTTGATGTCCAGTATTTTGAACGCACCGAGCAGGCTGCCCTCCGCCGGCGACACCCCGAAGTAACTGCCCACCATCATGCCGTAGACGATGGTCGCGCCCACCAGGTAGCTCATGAGCACCCGCATGCGCAGACCGGTTTCGGATTCGCCCATCCGCTTCCAGAAAAAGGCCAGAACACAACCCAGAGTGAGCCCGTAGCCGGCGTCGGAAAGAATCATGGCGAAGAAGGTCGTGAACGAGAAAAAGATGATGGTTGATGGGTCCCAGGTCCGGTACGCCGGGGTTTCGTAAAATCCCAACAGGTCCTGGCCACCGCTCAGTTTTGGGGGGTTTTTCAACAGGGTCGGTGGCCTGTCTTTCGGTGTCGGTTCGGCCAATGTAAGGGCAATGGAGCGTGTGTTCGCGTAGTCCTCTAAGGCCGGGGCCGCGGCGGCCGGTACCCAGCCCTGCAGCAGACACAGCCCGTCTTGGGTTTCCAGGGTCTGCTCCGAGGCATGGCGCATGACGGCCTGATCCTCGGCTCGGTCCATGTTTCGCTGCAGCAAGGTTCGCCGGTGGGTGAGGGATTCGCGCTGCGCGGCCAGCCCCTCCAGTTCCACCTCCAGCATCTCCTGACGCCGGGCCAGTGTGCTGCGTGACTCGGCGCCGGTGTGGGTTCTCGGCACCGGCATGGCGTCATGGGGGGGTTCTTCCTCGGAGACCACCACCACATAGCCGAAACGGTGGTCGCGATGCACCAACTCCCAGGCGAAGCGGTCGCGTGGGATGTTGTCCAGTTCGCGCAATGGCACCACATAAAACCACAGCAGCTGTCCGTCCAGCCCGCCTTCCTCCGGCAACTCAAAATCTCCCCAGGGCACCAGAGCGCGCGCATGCTCGAGTACGGTGTCGAGAGCATCGCCGGTGTCACGAACCGCCTGCTTGTTGGCCAGCACCTTCGCCACGAAGTCCGCTACGTCGAACTCGGGTTCGATCAGGATCTGGCGCCGCTGCCGGGGCGTCTCCTGCAGCCATCTCAAGGCCTGTCGGGCGTCATCGGCATGCTCCGGCGCCGCTTCCTCCGGCGCCGGACCGGTTGGGCGCAGTGACTCCAGATGCATGCAGCCCAACGCCTGCAAATCCCGCAACAGCGCTGGCTTGTCAGCCTGGGTCGCGATCAGGGTGGCGCGCTTCAGCGGCATGATGCTCATGCCGTTTCCTCCGCTCGGGCCCGTTTCGATTTCGCGATCTTGGACGTCACCACCGCCGAGCGTTCCACGTCGGAAAGATAGATCCGGATCCGTTTGATGTTTTTTCGCGCCCTGGGAATAAGGACCTTGTCGAACAGATTGACCCGCTGGGTGACGACCCGCACGGCCGCTTCGAGCTGCTCGACCCTTTGCATTTCCACCTGCGCCCGAATGCGCAGTTCCAGAATCGAGCGCATCGCTTCAACCACCGCATCCACCCAGTGGGGTTTGCTCATCAGCGCGTAATCTGCAACGGATACTTCCAGCCGGTCGAGAATCGGCAATCGGGTGCCAACGATGTTTTCCTCGCCCAGATGGATCTCACTGATGCTCACCAGATTGACGAGTTCGATTTCCTGATTGGCCAGCATCGGCAAACGTTCGCCTATTTCGCGGGTCCGGCGCTCCGCCTCGCGCTGGGTTTCTTCCCGGCGGCGGCGCGCCTTGGCCCGTTCCGCCATGAGCTGCCGTCGTTTGAGGTCGAGCGAGGGCAAGAAGCGCTCGAATGCCTTGAGTTGACGCTGCTCGCGGCCCAATGAGGACTTGCTCAGAGACAGTCGCGCCATCTCAGGCGACCTGTTCGCTGTCGTCGGTTGCCTTGTCGGTGTGCTGATGCGGGAAGTATTTGTCGATCAGAGCCTGTTTCATCAACAACTCGCCGGGTTCGAAACACTCCGCCAGGGTTTCCCAGCACAGGTCCAGCGCCTTCTCCAGAGGCATCGCCACGTCTATGTCCATAAAGCGACTGCGGAACAGATTGCCGAAACGAATCAGCTTTTGATCGAACGGCGACAGCTCGAACGCCATGGCGCGTTTTTGATCGGCGTCCCGGGCGCCGGAGTAAAAACGAATCATGGTGTTCATGATCTGTCCGTGGTCTTCGCGGGTGACCTTGCCGATCACGTGCTGTTTGAGACGTGACAGGGATCCAAACGGGTCCAGCACTCCATCGTGCAAATAGAACTGGCCCTCGGTGATGTAGCCGGTATTGTCCGGCACCGGGTGGGTCACATCGTCGCCGGGCATGGTGGTGACCGTGAGAATCGTTACCGAACCGCCGCTGGCGTAGTCACAGGCTTTTTCATAGCGCCGCGCCAGCTGCGAATACAGGTCACCCATATAACCCCGATTGGAGGGGACGTGCTCCATGGCGATGCCCACCTCTTTCATGGCGTCGGCATAGGCCGTCATGTCGGTGAGCAGCACCAGAACCCGTTTGCCTTCGTCCACTGCAAAGCGTTCCGCCACCGCCAGGGCCATATCCGGCACCAGCAGTCGTTCCACAATGGGGTCGGAAGCCTGGTTGACGAACATGACGGTTCGGGCGAAAACGCCGGCGTCCTCGAACGCCGCCTGAAAGTAATGGAAGTCGTCGAAAATGAGACCCAGCCCGCCGAACACCACCACGTCGGCGTCGGCCTGGATGCCGATCCGGGCCAGGAACGGATTGAACGGTTCACCCGCCACCGAGAAGATCGGGATCTTCTGGCTTTCCACCAGGCAATTGAATACGTCGATCATGGGCACATCGGTGCGAATCATCTTGGACGCCAGATTCCGGCGCATCGGGTTCACCGATGGACCGCCGATGACCACCTTCGGGTCCTGGCTCAGATCCGGTCCCCCGTCCATGGGTTCACCCGAGCCCCGAAACACCCTGCCCAGCACGTTGTCCGAGTAAGTCGCCATCATCGGGTGTCCCAGAAAGCGTACCGTTGCCCCGGTGGACATGCCCTTGGTGCCGCTGAACACCTGCAGGGAAACCTTGGTCCGATCGACGCTGATGATTTGGGCCATCGAGCGGTCGCCGTCCACGTTCTCCACAATTGCGAGGTCGCCGAAGCGGGCCGTGGGCTGCCCCCCTTCCGACACCGCCTCGGGCACGTCAACCCGGACGATGTCGCCGACGATTTCGATGACTTTGGAGTATCGAACCAGGGTTTGTGACATGAGCATCTAATCCGGTTAATCGACGACGATCGTTGTGCGTGGTGGCGGAGAGTCCAGCTCGGGAAATCCGGCAGCGCCCCGTTAGCTTGGCCCAGCAGCCAAGGCTTCGTCCAGTCCCAGCCAAGATTTCGGACAAACAACTTACAACAATCCGGGCTAACCCGGATTACGCGCCGGATTGAGCCGCGGCCGAACGAACGGTTTGATATTGCGCGAGGATGCACTCAAGGAGCCATCTGATTTGGCCAATCTCTACCTGCGAATTGGGATTCCGACTGCGGGGCTGATGATCCGGCTCAAGATGCCAGGCGGCAACGGAGCGCGGCGCCGGGCGATTCTTGACGCGACATGACATTAGGTGTAGTTTTCGCCGCCTCAAGTGCGAGGGCCCCCGGATCGACAGCGTTCATCCGGCCCCGCCAGGACCTGACCGATAAGGCCCTACGACAGGGCCTTTTTCGTGGGCGGAGGTGCGGCGGGCGGCTATTCTGCCGGGAGTAAAAGTGGGCCGTCAGGGCCCATTTTTCGTTATTCGGTGTTGATGTGGCGCGAAACGATCTGAAAGTGCATGCGCTTCTGGCTCCGGTTTTGGAGGGCATGGGCTACGAATTGGTCGGGGTGGAGTATCACCCCAACGGGCGCCATTCAGTGCTGCGTGTATACATCGACGCGGAAGCAGGCATCAACGTTGACGACTGTGCGCGGGTGAGCCATCAGATAAGTGGCGTGCTGGACGTGGAAGACCCCATACCGGGCCAGTATGCGTTGGAAGTGTCTTCGCCTGGTTTGGATCGGCCGTTGTTCGAAGCGGCACACTACGAGCGCTTCGTGGGCCACAAGGCGAAAGTGAGGCTGGTGGCGCCGTTGCCGGAACGGGCGGGGCGCAAGTTCACTGGCGAAATCAAGCGGCTGGACGGCGATGCCGTGGTGTTGGAAACCGAAGGTACCGAATATCGGGTGCCGTTGGACCAGATCGAAAGCGCCCGCCTGGTGGCGGAGCTTTAGGGGCTAGGGGCCGGTCAAGGTAGTGCAAGCCCTGGGGGCATGATGCGATGAGCAAAGAAATTCTGATGGTGGTCGACGCGGTCTCAAACGAGAAAGGCGTGGCCCAGGACGTGATTTACGAGGCCATCGAGGCCGCCTTGGCTTCGGCAGCCAAAAAGCGCTACCGCACCGAAACCGACATGCGGGTGGCGATCGACCGCGATACCGGCGAGTACTCCACCTTTCGCCGATGGCAGGTGGTGGAGGACGATGCCGAGGAGTTCGACCCCGCGGTTCACATGCTTGCCGGCACGGCCCGACAGGCTGTGCCAGACATCGATGTTGGCGGGTATGTGGAGGAACCGGCTGAGAATGCCGAGTTTGGCCGGATAGCGGCCCAGACCGCCAAGCAGGTCATCGTGCAGAAAGTGCGCGAAGCGGAGCGCTTGCAGGTGGTGGAGGCGTTTGAGTCGCGCAAGGGCGAAATGATCAACGGAGTGGTCAAGCGCGCCGAGCGCGGCAGTATCGTGCTGGACCTGGGGGGCAACGCCGAAGCGCTGATTCCCCGGGAGCACATGATCATGCGCGAGTCGGTCCGGGCCGGTGACCGCATCCGTGGATACATCTACGACGTGCGCTCCGAGCCACGCGGTCCCCAGGTGTTTGTCAGCCGGGTCATGCCCGAGCTGTTGATCGAGTTGTTCACCCTGGAGGTTCCGGAAGTGGGCCAGGGCTTGATCGAGATCATGGGCGCCGCCCGGGACCCGGGCGTGCGGGCGAAGATTGCGGTCAAGAGCAACGATCCAAGAATCGACCCGGTCGGGGCCTGTGTTGGCATGCGCGGCTCGCGGGTGCAAAGCGTGTCCAACGAGCTGGCCGGCGAGCGGGTGGACATTGTTCTTTGGGACGACAATGCGGCTCAGTTCGTAATCAACGCCATGGCGCCGGCCGAAGTCTTGTCCATTGTGGTGGACGAGGACAGCCACAGCATGGATATGGCGGTGGACGACGAGAAACTGGCCATGGCCATCGGCCGTGGCGGTCAGAACATTCGACTGGCCGGCGAGCTCACCGGCTGGGAGCTCAATGTGATGACCGAGGACCAGGCGCTCGAGAAGACCGAACAGGAAATCGAGGGCACCTGCAAGACGCTGATGGAATTGCTCGGCGTCGATGAGGAGCTGGCCGAGGTTTTGGTGGAGGAGGGGTTCTCCACGCTTGAGGAAGTCGCCTACGTGCCGACCCAGGAAATGCTCGACATCGAAGGATTCGATGAGGAGATCATCGAAGAGCTTCGCAGCCGGGCGCGGGATGCGCTGCTCACCCAGGCCATTGCCGAGGAGGAGCAGATCGACTCGGCCGAGCCGGCGGAGGACCTGCTCACCATGGAGGGTATGGACGAGGATCTCGCCTTCCGGCTCGCGGCCAAGGGCGTGAGCACCATGGAGGATCTCGCCGAGCTTGCGGCAGATGATCTAGTGGATATGGCCGGCGTCGATCGCGAGCGCGCCGGGGAGTTGATTCTGACTGCCCGTGCACCGTGGTTTGCCGAAGCAGACGATCAGCAGTGATTAAGCCCAGGGGTTACGTCTAATGTCGGAAGTGACGGTCGAACAATTCGCGCTTACCGTGGGTATTCCCGTGGACCGGCTGTTGACCCAGCTGCAGGACGCGGGTCTGGTGGCCACAGCGCCCGGTGACAAGATCACCGAGGACGAAAAGCTGCAGCTGCTTGCCCATTTACGCAAGAGCCATGGTCGCAAGGAAACTCTGGGAGTGTCAGAACCTCAGCGCATCACCCTGCGCCGCAAGAGCCATTCTGAACTGAAACTGGCCGGGGCCCAGGGGCGGGTCAAGACGGTCAACGTGGAGGTGCGTCGAAAGCGTACCTACGTCAAACGCAGCGTGATTGCCGAGCAGGAGACCAAGCAGCGCGATGCGGTGCGTGCTGACTTCGAGGCGGCTCAGGAAGCAGCCCATCGAGTAGCCGAGGAAGAGGCCGCCGTGCAGGCTCGCCTCGAGGCTGAGCGCCAGGCCCGGGAGCAGGAAGCAGCCGCTGCTGCCGCTGCCCTGGAGGCGGTTGCCGCCCCCGAAGAGGTGCCGGCCGATTTGGAGCCGAGTGCACCGGTGGACATGGTCGCCGACGCCGAGGATGCGCAGGAACGTCTCGAGGAGGCCCGTCGGAAGACCGAGGAAGAGGCCGAGCGCCGTCGCGAGGAGGAGGCTGCAAAACGCGAGTTGGAAGCCGAAGCCAAGCGCGCCGAATTGCAGCGTAAGGAAGAGGAGCGTCGCGCCCGGACCAAAGCCAGCCGCGCCAAACGTGGCGGGCGCAAGGCGGCCAGGACGGCACCTGTGCCATCCCGTCATCAGTTCACCAAACCCACTGCACCGGTCATTCGAGACGTGATTCTGCCGGAGACGGTGAGTGTGGGGGACCTGGCTCAGAAGATGTCGGTCAAGGCCACCGAGGTGATCAAGGCTTTGATGAAGATGGGCACCATGGTGACCATCAATCAGGTGATCGACCAGGAGACCGCCGCGGTCGTGGTCGAGGAAATGGGACACACCTACCAACTGGCCAAGGACAGCGCCGTCGAGGACGAGGTGGCGGTCAACGCTGAGACAGTGGGTGAAGAGGTCGCTCGCGCGGCCGTGGTCACCATCATGGGTCATGTCGACCACGGCAAGACCTCGCTGCTCGATTACATCAGACGCACCAAAGTGGCGGCGGGTGAGGCGGGTGGCATCACCCAGCACATCGGCGCCTACCACGTCGAGACCGACAAGGGCATGGTCACGTTCCTGGATACACCGGGACACGCGGCCTTTACCGCCATGCGCGCTCGTGGCGCCAAAGCCACCGATATCGTGGTGCTGGTGGTGGCGGCGGACGACGGTGTGATGCCCCAGACCGAGGAGGCGGTGCAGCATGCAAAGGCAGCCGGCGTGCCGCTGATCATCGCAGTCAACAAGATCGATAAAGAAGACGCTGATCCTGACCGGGTGAAAAACGAACTGGCGCAGCGGGATGTCATCCCTGAGGCCTGGGGTGGCGACACCATGTTCCAGCACGTGTCGGCCAAGACTGGTGAAGGCATCGACGCTTTGCTGGATTCCATTCTGCTTCAGGCAGACCTGCTGGAGCTGAAGACGGTTGGCGATGGCCCCGCCAAGGGTGTGGTGTTGGAGTCGAGACTGGACAAGGGCCGGGGCCCGGTGGCCACGGTTCTGGTTCAGCGCGGCTTGTTACGCAAGGGCGACATTCTGCTGGCAGGTTCGCACTTCGGCCGTGTTCGCGCCATGCTGGATGAAACCGGCCGCGACGTGGATGAGGCCGGGCCGTCGATCCCGGTAGAGGTGTTGGGTCTGTCCGGAACCGCCCAGGCCGGTGACGAGGCCGTGGTCGTAGTTGACGAGCGCAAGGCGCGCGAAGTCGCTTTGGTTCGCCAGGGCAAGTCTCGCGAGCTCAAACTTGCCCGCCAACAGAAAGCCAAGCTTGACAGTCTGTTCGACCAGATGTCCGAGGGCGAGGTCAACAGCCTCAACGTGGTGCTAAAGGCCGACGTACAGGGCTCTGTCGAGGCCCTTGGCGATGCGTTGCAGAAGCTTTCCACCGACGAGGTCAAGGTCACAATCGTCGCCTCAGGCGTGGGTGGGATTACCGAATCTGACGCCAACCTGGCGGTGGCCTCGGAAGCCGTGGTCATCGGCTTCAATGTCCGAGCCGACGCCTCGGCGCGCAAGCTGATCAACGAAGAAGGTCTGGATCTGCGCTATTACAGTGTGATCTACGAGGCCATCGACGAGGTCAAGCACGCCCTCCAGGGCCTGCTGGCGCCCGAGTTCAAAGAACAGATCGTCGGTCTGGCCGAAGTACGCGACGTGTTTCGTGCGCCCAAGATCGGGGCCGTCGCCGGCTGCATGGTGGTGGAGGGCGTGGTCAAGCGGAACAACCCCATCCGGGTGCTGCGGGACAACGTGGTCATCTACGAGGGCGAACTGGAATCACTGCGACGCTTCAAGGACGACGTCAACGAAGTGCGCAACGGTCTGGAGTGCGGCATCGGGGTGAAGAACTACAACGACGTGAAGGCCGGTGACCAGATCGAAGTGTACGAGCGGATTCAGGTCCAGCGGACTCTCTAGGGACGATGCCCAAGGAATTCTCCAGAACCGAACGGGTGGCGGAGCAGATTCGCCGGGAACTGGCGGGGCTGCTGCTGGACGGTTTCGACGACCGGCGCATGTCGTTGGTTTCGATTACCGCCGTGGATGTGTCCCGTGATCTGAGCTACGCCAAGGTCCACGTGACCTACATCGGCGGCGATGAAGAACAGCGCCGTGCGATAGTGGAGACTCTGAACGAAGCGGCCGGGTTCCTGCGCCACGAGCTGGGCCGAGGCATGCGCATCCGTGCGGTGCCCCGGCTGCGCTTTTTATACGATCACTCCATCGAGCACGGGGCCCAGCTCTCGGCCCTGATCGAAGACGCGGTCGCCACCGATGAGTCACGTCATCACGACGAGGATGGCGAAGACGGTCGATAGGCGCTAGACTGCGCGGGCTTTCGAGGCTGCCTCTGCCACCCTGGGCGGAGCAACAGGCCTTCAACACAACACACAGGGGCGATATGAGTCATCGACATCGACGGGGTCGAGCCGTACACGGTGTAGTCCTTCTGGACAAGCCGCTGGGACTGACCTCAAATCAGGCACTGCAGTCCGTCAAACGCTTGTATGACGCGCAAAAGGCTGGCCACACGGGCAGTCTGGATCCGCTCGCCTCGGGCATGCTGCCGCTCTGTTTTGGCGAGGCCACTAAGCTGTCCGCCTTTTTACTCGATGCCGACAAACGCTATCGCTTCACCTGCCGTCTCGGCGCCATCACGACCACGGCGGATGCCGAAGGCGATGTGCTGCAGCGGCGACCGGTGCCGGAATTGAGTCAGGATCGGATCGAAGCGGTACTCCAGCGCTTTCGCGGCGAAATTGAACAGGTGCCACCCATGTACTCGGCGCTGCATCATCAGGGGAAGCGTCTGTACGAGTTGGCCCGCAAGGGCGTCGAGGTGGAGCGCGCC
>Ga0316194_10001177_pt1 | contig 17897 bp, 18 predicted proteins | sample CroRivsedime1_MG_FD_204936 | JGI IMG/M metagenome (GOLD analysis project Ga0316194, IMG submission 204936) | Coastal sediment microbial communities from Maine, United States - Cross River sediment 1 | ecosystem: Environmental > Aquatic > Marine > Coastal > Sediment | place: USA: Maine...
CGAAACGGTCGAACTGTATGTGAACGTGGAACGCCCGCTTGCCGAGCTTTCATCCGACTGGACGGCGACGCATGAATTCAGTCATCTCCTGTTGCCGCGCATAAGCTGGCGCCAAAAGTGGATCTCCGAAGGCTTTGCCAGCTACTACCAGAATGTGTTGATGGCGCGCGCCGGCAATTACACAACAGACCAGGCCATTGAGAAACTCACGCAGGGTTTCGGCCGTGGCCGCGGGTCACGCCCGGAGTTATCGATGAACGATGCCGCGCGCGAGGGAGTACGCGGAGCGCGCTACAAGATCTACTGGAGCGGCGCTGCGATCGCGTTGCTGGCCGACGTGCAGCTCCGCGAACGAACCGGAAGCACTGAATCTCTGGATACGGTGCTGGACCGCTTTCAGACTTGCTGCCTGCCGTCACGGCGAAGATGGTCTGGTACGGAGCTTTTCACCAAATTCGACTCGCTCATTGATGAACCCGTATTTATGCCACTCTATCGCCAGTATGCGGATACCGCTGGCTTCCCTGACTTCGAAAGCGCGCTGCAGAGTGAAGTGGTCAGGGACGATATCTTTGCCGTGCGTACATCCACGCATTGACCGCGCTTGCCTTACGGGCGGATAGTTTCCTTAAGTTTAGCTACTGCCTCCATGGCGTAGATGAGGTGAACGCAATGAGCAAATTACTCCGCAGCTGTCTGTTGTTGATACCTGCATTGCTGCTGGCCGGTTGCGGCCAGGGTGAAGTCAGCTACGCTGACGCCGTCCAGCCAATTTTCGCCAAGAGTTGCATTGGCTGCCACAGTGGCACCGGCGAAGGCGCCGAATTCAGCGCCTACGTGATGCTCAACTACGACAGCGTCATGACGGGCACTGAATTCGGCGCCGTTGTTGTTCCCGGCAGCCGGATGTCGAGCTCGCTGTACCTCGTCGTCGCAGGCAAGACTGCGCCAGAGATACGGATGCCACCACACAACGACGAATCTTTCGCCGAGGGTCGCGGTGTGATGCTGTCGGCCAACCAGGTCGAGACGATCGGGCTCTGGATTGACCAGGGAGCGAAGAACAACTAATTCCTGCTGATGAAAGCTTGCCTGGGCCTAGTGAGGCTGACGTTCGTCGTCCGGCATCGAAAAGAACTGCAGTTCTGCGAGCTTGCCGGTCAGCGACTTTAGTTTTGCTTCGGGTTCACTGTGGAGTTGCTCTGCGAGCTTCTGCGCCTCTGCCAGGTAGTGACGATACAGTTGCTCTCGCAATGCCAGGCCCAATGTTGCCGGTTCGCCATCTTCCAGGGAGAGCGCGGAATCAAGCGAGAATTTCTGCAGCTCAGCGGCTGAGTATTTGTGCGACCAGGTTCCCGTGTCGAGATTGAAGTCGTACAAATTCAGGAAGGCATGGCCCTCGCGTGCCAGGAAATGTACGGCTTCTATAACGTAGTCTGCCTCTGCATCGTCCATGACCCAGTGCAGTCCGACACGGCACCAGCCGGGCTTAAGACCGCAATACCCCTCCTGTACGGCCGAGCGATACTTCTCAGATGTATCGTCGTCAATGTCCAGCAGGCGATGGCCGTACGGTCCCGCGCAGGAACATCCGGCTCGCGACTGGATGCCGAACAGGTCGTTGAGCAAAACGGTAAGGAACTTGTGATGCAGGTACTTCCCGTTCACGTCCCGAATATTGAACGAAATAATGCCCACCCGGCTGCCCGGATCCGGGTTGCCCAGTACCTCGATACTGTCATTCTCACCCCAACTGCTCAGCGCGCGGCGTGTGAACTCCAGTTCGCGTCTGTGAATCAGCTCAACACCAACCGCGTCCTTAACCTGGAAAACGAGGCCAGCCTTCAATGTCTGCAGCACGCCAGGTGTACCCGCTTTTTCGCGTTCTTCGATACGTCCGATGAAATCCTGGTCGGTCATGCCCACGTAATCGACAGTGCCTCCTGCACTTACACTCGGAGGTAACTCACGGTCGTAAATACGCTCATTGAAAACCAACACACCGCTGGAACCGGGACCGCCCAGGAACTTGTGTGGCGAAATGAAGATTGCGTCGATACTCGGATCTTCACCCTCGAACTCGGGCTCTGGGTTCATATCGATGTCGACGTACGGAGCGCACGCTGCGTAGTCAAAACAGGCGATCGCGCCGTACTTATGCAGCAGGTTTGTAATCTTGCGAACGTCGGACCGAATACCCGTGACGTTCGAGGCCGCCGAAAAGGAGCCGATTAGCGTGCGGTTCTGATACCGCGAATCCTGCAGCAGCTCTTCCAGATGCGTGAGATCAACGTGCCCGGTCGAATCCATTCGTACCTGTACTGTTGTCGCCAGCGACTGGCGCCAGGATAATTCGTTCGAGTGATGTTCATACGGGCCGATGAACACAACCGGTTGAGTCTCCCGCAGACGCGAATCGTCAAGCATGTCGCCGAGATTCCTGCGCGTCGCCGGCGGCAACGTCACGCCAATAATCTGCTGCAACTTGTCGATGGCGCCGGTTGCTCCTGTGCCACACGCGATAATTCTGCCTTGTGGTCCCGCGTTGACGGAGTCCTTGATCGCTTCCTCGGCCTCATGCAGCAACTGGCTCATGCTGCGGCCGGTAATGTCGTCTTCGGTGTGCGTATTCGCATACACGCGCTGCAGACTCTGCAGGTAGGCTTCGACGAAGCGCAGGCAACGTCCCGACGCTGTGTAATCGCAGTAGACCATCAACCTCTCGCCAAACGGGGTTTCGAAGGTTGAATCGACACCGACGATTTGCTGCCGCAAGTACGCGGGATCGAGTTTTGCTTTGCTCATACGCCTGACCTGAATACGTGGGATAAACGAAACCGGGGAGAGTAAGCCTACTACCTTGTAGCACGCTTACCGACCCCGGCCCATTATGCCTTTTTTTCGCGATTCGGCTCTTACTGTGTACTTTCTATCGTGTTCTCGATCGACTTCGCGATATCACCGGGCACGCCCATATTGGCCGTAAATGCCCGATACCCGGAATCCCAGAAGTACAGCTGCATGCGCCACATCTGGCCATAGTGCAGCACCAGCGTTTTGTCGCCCTCTTTCAGGATCAGAACATCGGTTGGCAAAGCTGTAACATGATCCACGCCTGGATAGGGCGACAGATCACTTTTGTCATCTTTGCGGTGCCGTGAGTTGATACGCACCATGCGGTCTTCGATGAACGGGTTAGTCAGCCCCAGGTAGACCGCATTATCGCTCAACCGGATCTGAGCGACTTGCTCCCATCCTGTTGACATGTCCGGCCCGGATACTTCACTCCCCGATATCGACGCACTGACACGCTCAACAACCGTATCGAAATTGTCAGCCGTATCCTCTTCGATCAGAAGCTGACTTTTGTCGTAAGTGCGGAACTTCGTCATCATGCGCGCCGGTCCATCGCCTTTATACTTGCGATAGTGCTTTTCCTTACGCATTGGGCTCTGTTGAACTGACATCGCTTCGCCTGGAACCGCTGCTACCAGCGCGCGGATTTCGTTCGCAGCATTGCCTGCCGCGACCTGCATCGCATCGTAGTTCTCCGAATCGGTGTAGAACACCATGGCGTGCGCAACCGGGTTCGCCATGTTGATGTACGTCGTCTGCTCGTCCCCTTGCGTGTACACCGCCAGACGCAGAACCTGCGCCGAGACTGTACGTGGCGACTCGTCTTTCGCCGCATTCGCGTAGGCCGGAGATGTCAGCACATACACGCGTGCCTGGTGCTTGCTTTCCGGCACGCGGATGTCCTGCGTCGCGTGGAGAACAAGACCTGACGATGCCAATGCAGCATCTACCGCGGACGTGGTTTCCTCAAATGAGACCGAAGACTCGTGAATGGTCTCGAAAATACCGATCTTCTTATCTGCCGCAAACGAAAACGGCGCTGAAACCAGCGCCGCAATCGTGATTACGGCCATCCATATTCTGGCCATGATCATCTGCTCCTAGAACCGATACGCGAACTCGAAATCGAGCTGGGTCATCTTCAGTTCAATCGTCTGGAACGGATCAAACGTGCTGGCCCCCGTGACTGTGGTCTCAGGCGCGTACATGAATGAGAAGGACATAATGTTGCCATTCGGGCGCACACCGGTCCAACCGAGCGTGATGTGTTGTTCCATGACACCCGGTGCAAGGATATTGAAGAGTACTTCGCTGCTCGGGATTGGCTGTTCACCGTAGCTGTAACCGAAACGCCAGGTACTCGTATCGCTCGACTGCACCGCGACGCCCACCTTGTAGACGGTCATATCTTCCCAGCCAAAACCGGCACCATTTTCACCGCCCAGGCAGCCGCTTGACTCGGGTGAAACTGTCGGATTCGCCGTGTAGCAACCGGTCAGCAGGTTCGCGATCGGGTTCGCGACTGAATCGACCTCGCTGTAACCAATCTGCTCTACGTCAAAATTCAGGGTCACTGCATCGCTGGTCTTGAACGATAGTCCCGCCTTGAGCGTCGAAGGTATGTCGAAACCGCCATCCTGGGCGAACAGGTCCGAATAATCCGCGAACTCTTCCATGTCCATCTTCGACTGGTACGCCAGGCCGAAGCTGACCGTGTCGTTGCCGAACCAGACACCGGCTGACACGCCATAGCCAACCGACATGTCGCTACTATTGTTTGTCAGACTGGTTACCTCACTTGCCGCCTGGCCCGTCGCCGCGATCTGGCACTCGTCCGGCGTGCCGTTGCCCTGCAGGCAGGAGCCGAAGTAGCCGGGGAATGCGTTGGCGAATGTCTGGGTATAGCCAGCGAAGTTAGCCAGACCGGTTGCCTCGAACATCTGCACGGCCACGACCGGACCGAGTCCCCAGGCGAAGCTGTCACCAATCTTGCCTGAATAGTTGACGTTCAGGAACGCTTGCATCAGGTCGACGCCGGCTTTGCCGCCGCCGTACAATCCGGGGCTCTCAATAGTACCCGGGCTCAGGGAATTGCCTGGGAATGGGTCGAAGAAGGCCGACTGTCCGCTGTCCCACTCCGTGTTCATGCCGCCGCGGCCGTAGAAGACGACCGAGAGTGCGCCGCCATTATCAAACTTCCAGTTCTTACCGACGTACGGGATAGGGAACGCTTCGTTCGCACTATCGTAGCTGCCATTGCTAAGCGAAAATGCACCTTGCTGACCGCCCAAACCGCCCGTAGTTGTGTAGGAGCGCATCGGGCTGAAGATAGACAAGCCGACCTGCCACTTCTCATCCGAGAACACGGCTAGTGCCGGATTGGTGGCCACACCAATCGCGCCCATATTTTGGCTGGAGCCGACACCGGAACCGCCCATGGCCTTCGACTCAGTTCCCACACCGTGCGTGAAATATCCGTTGGTCGCCAGCGCGGTACTGCTGAAGGCGAACAACCCCGTGGCCAGCAGCGCCGCTGTGACCTTTCTTGTATTGCTTTTCATTTTTTGTCTCCCTGCGTCTCGCAGAATACTTCGTGTAACGTGTTCATTACCTTGGGAGCTTCGTCGCCGGCCAACGAATACGTTACCGACTGCGCCTGCTTCCTGGACTTAACAATTCTTTCTCGCCGCAGAACGGCAAGATGCTGAGACAGCGCTGACTGGCTCAGCCCGAGAATTTCCTGTAGCTCACTGACCGTCTTTTCGCCCTCGGCCAATTGGCAGAGGATCATCAGCCGCCATTCGTTAGCCATGGCTTTGAGCAACTCCACCGCGTGCGATGCCATATCGTGCAACTCACCGAGTTTTTCAATGTCCTGCCCCGAATCGACGGCCGTCTTAGTCACTCGCCGCAACCGCCAAAACCTTCAGAGTCCATCTTGGCCTCGTACGGCCCCGTGACATCGCTGCCAGGAACCAGGCTCCCTTTCACCGTATCCCAGTCGTCGGGTTTCAGAATGGCAAGCCAGCCCTTTTCGTAAGGGTCGTCGTTGGCAATACTTGGCTCAGCTACGAGATCGTCGTTCACGGCAACAACTTCGCCGCCGGCGGCCGATTTGGCAGGCCCAACCCATTTGCCGGACTCCAGCGTGCCGCAAGACTTGCCGGCGCGAACACTGCGGCCTACTCTCTTCGGCGTGTAGGCAACGAGTTTTCCGGCCATCGCAGTCGCGACAGTTGTCATACCAATCTTGACCGTGCCGTCGCCCATCTCTGTGAACCAGATATGGTTGTCGACGTCGTACAGCAAATCGTCAGGAAGGTTACATCCCCTTACAGATGGCATACTTATGCCTCCTCTCGTGTGGTTGAGTCGTTGTCCATGGCCGAGCGAATCGGCTTCGCGGCGCAGCAGAACTCGCCGAGTCCTGCGACCTGAAGTTTCCCGCTCACGAATAAATACAGGTGCTTGGATACCAAACCCATCATATATAAGCGATCCGTAATATCCGAATGTTCAGGCTGCATCGTCACGAGGTTGTAGTGATACACGATCTCGCGGCAAGTCTCGCGGCAGGCATTGAAGCTCGGATCGCCCTTGGCACCTTGTCGGTGCAGCGCAAGCAGGCGAAAACCCTCGCGTTTGTCGTCCGTAGGTATTTCCCCCCGCGCAGTGATCCAGTGTTCGAGAACTTCCTCGCTGGCCCTGAGCAAAACGTCCGCCGACGCCTGAATGTCCGGCGTCGGCATCGGCTCGTCGAAGACGACCTCGAGTTCGGCGAGGGGCCTCATCCCAGGCCTTTTTCCTTGAGGAACTTCATCGAGTCATTGATGTTCTCGTGCACGCCGACCTTTCTCGGGCTGAGGCCAAGTGCCATTCCGAGCAACTGGGTGAAGTACAGGATCTTGATATCAACGGTCTCACCGAGCGTCTTCTCGGCACGAATCTGATGCATCTCCAGGCCCGAATGGCACGTTGGGCACTCCGTTGCGATTACGTCCGCGCCGGAGAGTTTCGCAGCCTTGAGAATATTCAGAACGAGCTTCGTAGAGGTGTCACTGTCGGAGAGCGTGTGGGCACCGCCACAGCAAGCCGTTTTCAACGGAAAATCGACGTTCTCGGCGCCTGCGGCTGCCAACAGGTCATCCATGAAATGCGGCTTGGACGTCGATTCGCTGCCCGGGCCCTTGTCCTTCTCGGGAAAGATATGTCGCGGACGCGTGTACATGCAGCCGTAGTAATTGGCAACCTTGATACCGCTCAGTGAATTCTTGACGCGCGCCGCCAGGCCTTCCTCGCCAATCGAATCCTTGATCCAGTCCAGCGCATGAATCGTCTCGACCTGGCCGGCTTCGTAGGTTTTGTGCCCCGCCTTCTTCGACAGGCGATCCACGACCTCAGCGGACTCTTCGTCGTTCTTGAGGTCGTACTCGGCCTTCTTGAGGTTGTGGTAGCAGCCATTGCACGGCGCCATCACAACATCCATATCCATTTCGTTTGCCGCGGTCGACATGACACGAGACGACAAGTACGTCTGGATCTTTGGATCGATGTTCTTGACTTCCATCGCACCGCAGCAGTTCCAGTTCTCGACCTCAACAAGGTCAAGACCCAGCTTCTTGCCCACAGCCTTCGTGGAACGATTGTAAGAATGACCGGTTCCCTCGAGCGCGCAGCCCGGGTAATAAGCGACCTTCTTGTATTTGTCTTTCGTAGTCATCCGATTCCTCGTCAGGCAGCCACGTCCTGCTTGGCCGTTTCAACCAGCTCGGCAAGGGTCAACGCCTGCGCTTGTTTCTCGTGTTGTTCGTCTATGTATTCCTGGATCGCTGCAGAGGCTTTCGACCAGTCGTTGGTCTTCGGTGCGACGAATGTCGCCAGCCCCATGCGCGTCAGCAAACCGATAGGCAGGCCGCGGAGCATCCGCTTGACCATCTCGATCATCCACGGCTGCATCAGGCCCTGGCCGGTACGTGCGAAGAAACGTCGAATAGTACGGCTTTCCTCGATCTTGCCGGTCTTGACGATCTGCTCTGTGAAAACTTCGTCAAAGTGCATCGACGGCGATTTCGGTGTGTGGCCTTTCAACTCGAGCCAGTGTGACGTCGCCTTCATGACACCTTCCGGGAACACGTCACGCGGACAGGCGTAGGTGCACTTATTGCAGGAGACGCATTGCCAGATAATGTCCTTGTCCCGCAGCAACTCGGATTCCATGCCCATGCGGATCAGGTAGATCCAGTAGCGCGGATTGAAGTCCGGGTTGAGGGCATTGACGGTGCAGGAGTTGGTACAGGACCCACACTGCCAGCAGCGATGAATCTGTTCACCGCCCGGCAAAGCCGCGATCTCTTCCTCCAGGCTCTCGTTGTAGTCCTTCACGACTCGCGTTTCGATGAAGGTGCTCCAGTGGCCAGAAACATCCACACCATCGAGAATCAATTCATCGTGCGTGTGCAGATTTTCGGGGCGAATCAGCGATTTTTCATGAATGGGCATAGGGTATTCCGTCTAGTTCAGCGTCTTGCTGTCATCGAGGACGAATGCCTCACCGTCGATAGACTTGAGGCGGGTTCTGCCATCACCCGGTTGCACTCCATCGAGTCCAAGCAGGCGACGTGTATGTTGCATCGGGTCTTCCGGTGCCGTGAAGTCTGCGCGCAGGTAGCTGCCGCCCTGCTCGCAAATATACTGGGCGTAAATCTGCGCGCAGAGCACATCGACGTAGAAAAGGACGTCGCGGAAGAACCCGTTGTCACTCAGGAACTGGCTTAACTCCTCGCGCAGCATGATGTAGGTGCCAAAGCCATCGCCGACCGGGATCTTGATGTGATCCACATTTTCGGCATGCCAGATCTCGCGAATGACACCGGTATTCGCCTTGGCATCCCAGACCCAGCGGTTCATTAGCGGCACCCGTTCCGGATCGGCGTTGTGCAGCAACTCGGTGGCAAGGTCTTTCACCCAGCGATGCTTCTTGTCGTTCGGGAAATAGTCGCAGAAGCGTCCGATCCGGTTCTCGATGTGATCATCGTCGCTAAACAGCTCGACGATGCGCGGGTGCATCACGGCAAATGCATCTTCGTAAAGCCACTCACTGACACGGCGGCGCACCGTCGCCATGAACATGCACAGACCTTTGAATGTCTCCAGGTCCAGTTCAGCAATGTCGTTCTCGACGAGCGCCTGTCTGAACATGGCGCTTTTCAATTTGACCGCATCGATGTAGCGCTCAACGCCACCCTGATCTTCAGTGCCCGCAATCATGACCTGCAATGCCGCGCGCAACATCTCACCCGACAGGTCGAGTACGGGTCGCTCGAACTCGTGTGGTTGCAGGGCGGAACTTCTGGACATCAGCACGCCGGTACTACGCCGACTTCAGTTCTTTGGTGTCGGACAGCACGGCCATCGCGGCAGCGTGTCCCTGCGTAATCGAATCGTCGATCGTCTCGGGACCGGTCGCGGAACCGGCGACGTATACACCGGGTCTCGAAGTCGCTCCCATCGAGTTGTAGCGATTCGCCACGTCGATATAGCCATTTGATTCGAGGTCGATACCAAACGTCTCAGCGATTTCAGGGTTTTCGACATTTGGATCCATGCCAATGGCGTGGACGACCATGTCGAACGGAATCGTGATCGGGCGTTTGACGAGCGTGTCTTCACCCTTGACGATGAGTTTCTCGCCATCGGACGTCACTTCGGCAATACGCGCCTTGATGTACTTGACCTTGAATTCTTCCTGGCTTTTCCAGTAGTACTTCGTCTCGTAAAGGCCAAACGTCCGGATGTCCATGTAGTAGATGTAGACATGGCAATCAGGCAATTCTTCGCGAATTTCCATAGCAATGTTCGAGGAAACTGTGCAGCAGATCTTCGAGCACCATTCGCGACCGATCTGTCGATCGCGCGAACCGACGCACAAAAGAATCGCGACGCGATTCGGTTTGCGACCATCAGATGGACAACGTACGCCGTCACCGGACGAGATCATTTGCTCAACCTGTGTCGTCGTAACAACGTCTTCGTACGTACCAAAGCCCCACTCAGGCTTGTTCACGGAGTCGAAATGCGTGAATCCGCTGCACATGATGACTGCTTCGGCATCGACAGTATCGCCGTTTGATAATTTCGCCGTAAAATTTCCTGGCGTTCCATCAAAACTGGCTACCTTGGTGCCTGTTACCACCTTCACCGCGGTCTCGTCTTCGACACGCTTGACCATGCCGCCGATTGCATCCTTGGCCCACTCACCCGTAGGGACCAGCTTCGCGTAGCCCGAGAGAATCGGTGCGCCACCAAGCCTGTCTTCTTTTTCGACGAGGACACATTCCTTGCCTACGGTGGCAAGACTGTGTGCTGCGGCCAGACCTGCCGGTCCGCCGCCAACTATCAATACTGGTTTACTCATTGTTTGCGTGCCTGTTTGCTTTGGCTCTTATTCACTGGGTTTCGATTCGACGGCTTTGTAACCAGGTCCCGACGTAATCATCAAACGCGGGTCATAAAGGGTCTCGCCCTTGCCCGCTTCCACGTCCTTGAGATAGGACTCGAACTCTGCTTTTTTCGCCTGCCAGTCAATGCCGAGCTTGTCCATCAACTTCTCAGTCGGCGATGCGTGCCAGTGCGACTGGACGATCTTGTACGGGTGTGCGCCGCAAACCAGGGCCGCAAACTGGATGTCTGCCAACACCGGCAATTCGACCGGCTTGCCCGCAGCCGCGCCAATCCACTGGTTCTTGTCGAGTGTCGTGATGCAGCCGGTATCGTGGCCGACCATCATGTCGGCGCGCGCCTCTTCCTGGGCCACTCGCAATTTGCGATCAATGGCAAACGAACGCGTGAACTCGCGCTCGGAAATAATGTGACGGAAACCGAAGCCGCAGCAGTCGTACCAGGTCGAGTAGTCGATGACCTGTGTGCCCAGCGTCTCCAGGATGCCGGTCGTTACCGCAACGCGGTTGCCCTCGAGAATGTCGTCGTCGTAGATGGCATCTTCAGGAACCATCTTGTACACATGACAGGCCGGGTGCACGGTCGCACGGATATTGCTGCAGTCGATAACCTGGTGTTCCTTGATGCGATCACGCATCACGTGTACCCACTCGGAGTAGTGCACGACCTCTTCCGGGATCAGGAGCTTGCCGTCGACAAGGCGGCCGAGTTTGCCAAGAATCGTCCTGACGCGGTCGCGCAGCTTGGCCGAATGGATCAGGTAGCCGCGGACTTCCTTGTAGTTTCCGAACGACGTGCCGCAATGCACCAGCGGGTAGTAGTAGCCCTCCGGCAGGCCTTGCGCCTTGGCCGCGACATAGGCCTGGTGGAAGTTGCGCAGGAAGACCGCCGCGAGGCTCTCGATATTGCCGATGCCCGAACCGTGGTAGTTCCAGGCAGTACAGGACGTCTGGTCGGTCTCATCGAGGTACCGGATGTCCATCTTGTTCATGAGCCACAGGAGTGACGCCGGGTAACCCGGAATGTTGCCGCATTGGCCGCAGGACTTGTGATGCCACAACTGGTTGGTCGGGATGCGTTTGTCCCAGCCGTACAAAGTCTTGACGGTTACAGGCTCGTGCTCATCCGTGACTCGATGTACCAGGATCTCGCCGTCTTTCTCGAGTTCCCACATGGCATCGCGAACGTCTTCGACGCGGTCCTTGTTCGTAAGCATAGAACGCTTGTTGACGACCTGGTCAACCCAGACGGTCGCTACCTGCGCATCTTCCTTGGAAAGATTTGCATCCGTCCACTCAGCGCCGTGCCCTGTAAATCGTTCACCATCGTTTCCTGCCATTACACCCCTCCGGTATGTTCATTGTAGGAGCGGCCATTGGCCGCGACTCACAATCGCGGCCAATGGCCGCTCCTACTCTTGTCTAATCCTGGTCGTCCATCCAGTCCTCATAGTCATCTCTCTTCTCATCCATGATGTCGAGGATTACGTCGAACAGGTTCTCGTCGATTGTTTCAAGACTGTCGAGCACGCCGGTTTCTTCCCAGATCGTGTACAGCTCGACCGAAGTCTTGAGATTTACTTCCCACGCAGTCTTGGTTGTGTGCAGCGTGGGCATGGGGATCGCTTTGCGCAACGTTTCCAGCGGCGCGTCGACCTTTGAAATGTGTGGACCCCAGTCGGCAAAGCCTTCCGGGTTGATCATGTCGGGCGACAGCTGATTGCCGGTCGAAATGAGCTTGAGCATGACGCGGCTAAATGGGCGTAGAACGCTCTTTGCAGACTCCATGCCGTGTTTGATCGCCGTCTCGCGCATGAGCATGACCAGCCCGCCCGGTGAGTTACCAAACGGGCAGCGCGCGGCGCACGTGTAGCACTGCGCGCAGGACCAGATCTTCTCCTGCATCGCGTCATAGATGCCTTCGAGATTTTCTGTCCACAAGAGCTGCACGATTTCCCGCGGGCTGAAATCGTAGTAGTGCGCCGCCGGGCACGTTGCCGTACAAATACCGCAATTGAGGCAGCCATTCAGTTCGTGGTCGAACCGAAGGTCCGCCTGGATGTCCTGGAAGATTTCTTCCAGCTGATCGCGTTCTACCGGAGGCGCATCCGATACGGGATCGCCGATGTACTCCTGGATTCGGGACGCTGAGGAATGGGACATCTAGTCGAACCTCGATTTGTTAGTAGGAAAGAACCCTGCAATCGCCTTCCATGACCTCTTCGATCAGGTGTGCCCCACCCACGATGCCCTCACACTCGGGAATCAGATCTTCTTTGGTCATGTCGAACAGGTCCAGATTGGGTGAGCAGCAGTAAAATTTTGCACCCGCTTCGTGCGCGTCCTGGATGAAGCTGTATACCGATTTCGGCGAGCCTTCCTTGACGAACAGTTCCTCAGCGACGCCTTTTTTCATCAGGCGGCCTGAGGTTGCTGTGCAAATCACATCCACCTCATAGTCCATCGCCGCGGCAACGGTTGCCTGAAATATCGGCGCTCCGAGCTCCTCGCCGTTGCGAGGATCGGTGTTCGCCATAACAATTATGAGTTTCTCAGCCATTTTATTCTTTCCCTTGCCGTCGGACGGACGTCAAACAGCTCATTAGCATATACTAAACTACCTGTGCATCCAATTCCCGGGCCGCCTTCGGCGAAGACATCAGGGAGGTGCATTGCACAAGACCAGTCATTATCGGCACCAGTTCGTCCTCGAGGTGAGGCTGCAGCGCGCGTAATCTCTCGAGTTGCTCTGCCACGCCCACAGGCACCTCTTCAAATTCCATTATCAGGTCTTCGACCATGCCCAGCTTAATACCCGGGTTACCCGAAAAACCATAAGCATTTTCTCCGACTTGCCAGACTGCCGGCCTCCCGAGGTTATCTTCCGCGAGCACCGTTGCAGCATCGGGCAACACCGGCCAGTCACGCATATAGACCACCTGGTTGAAGGACTCCGGCAGGAATCCATTGAGCGCGTCGGCGCGCGTCCGCGTCGCAGTCAGCAACTCCAATGTCAGGTCTCGCGTCTCGACAGTCCCCCCGGCCGCGAGGCACAGGATCTGGGCGCCGAGCCCGATTCCGACAACGGGTGTCCCCTCTTCCAGGCGCCGGCGGGTCAGTTCGATCTCAGCCTCAAGCGTAGGCAGGTCGCGTGTGCCGCCCGCACCCCAGGGGCCACCGCCCAGCAAGATCAGCGCATCGGCCGGCAACTCAGCCGAAGGCAGCTCGCCTGCGGCAAACGGACGAAAGTACTGGAACCGAATTCGCCGACCTTCGAGGTGGTCTTCCATTAGTCCCAGGTATTCGCCTGCCGTGTGCTGCAGAACGGCCACGACGTTCATCGGATTCGCCTCAGCGGAGGCCAGTACAAACGCGTCGTCCGTACTCTTGCAATCAGCCATGTCCGGCGCCCTCACGTTTTGCGATCGCATCACCTATTGCTGCGATGAAGTCGTCGGCCGACACGCTGAGCATGTCGATATCCGTGGTCTCGAAGAACTCCCGCACGGCCGCCTCCATTTCGTTCAATCGAGTGCCGGCAAGAGCCGCTTCAAGATCGAAAACAACACGCGGCGGAGTCACAAAGAAGTCGCCCGTGATCAATACCCGCTGCAGAATTGCGTGCGTCGGCCCCTCGAGTTTCACGAACGCGTTGATCGTCCCGCCGGGGCCGGTGTGCGTACCCTCGAGCAACTTGTCGCCCGCACCCGGATTGTCGATCTCGGCCACGAAATCGTCCGTGCCAATCTCGTCGAAATAATGGCGCTTCGCCAGTTCTTCTTCCGCATCGGAAATCTCGCCGGGCTCGGCCGTAATGCCAAGTCCCTCGGTGAATCCCTTGATCAATGCAGCCTTGATGGTTTTCATATCCGGTATTTCGTCGCCGAGCAGCTCCTTGAGTGTCACAACTCGTTGTTCAGCCGTGTCGAGATCGTGCTTCGCGACTTTGGCCGCAGGAATGTTCAAGGCACGAACCATCTGCGCCGGATTCATATCCACAAGCACGGTGCCCTGGTAGATGAGGATGTCGCCGTCGAAGAAACCGCCGGTGCCACTGATCTTTCGACCACCAACCTCAATGTCATTGCGTGGCCGGAATTTGGCGCTGATTCCAAGTTCCGAGAGTCCGGCAGCCGCCGCGTTGCAGATTTCACGCGCGAGATCCGGCAACGCCGCTATGCCAAGCGACGATCGATGAAATACCAGTTCCCAGCCGAGCTGACCCTCGTCCAGGTAGATCGCACCGCCGCCCGTAATTCGACGCACGGTGCCGATACCATCCTCGGCGCAGAATTCGAGGTTAACCTCACGTGAGAGGTCCTGGTGTCGTCCAATCAGTGCTGTTGGCGGAAAGCGCAGGAAGCGAATCGTGTCGGGCACCTGGTCTTGCTGCCGCAACTCGATGAGCGCTGCGTCGAAAGCGATGTTGGACCGTCCTTCCCGGACGCCCGTATCAATGATGCGGAACGGATTACTCATTCAGCCCGGCCTATTCCACCGCCACCGGTATATCGAGCTGCTTGCGAATCTTCCTGATGTCTTTCTTCTTTGGCTGGAACGGATAGCTCGCGATGTTGCTTGGCGGTGAGTCGCCGTAGGGACGGTCGCAAGCAGAGATATCGTCCGCGAACTTGCCCGGGCAGCCTGAGGTCCGGAACGCGATGCCCGCATCGATAACGTCAGACAGCTCGCTATCGGCGATGCCGTAGTTCTTGACCCGCCCTTCTTCATCGAATGACATGTGGTCGACTCGAACGCCCCGATAATCGATGAGGTAGCGGGCAAGCTGCACTCTGCGCCACTGGTCACGTGGCGTCGCCGGCAGGTGGTCCATAAGCGAGCCATCCTCCGGGAAGAAACAGAACATGTGGCTGTGACCGCCAAGGTCGACAAGTTCCTGAACGAGCTTGAGTACCTCGTACTCCGTCTCACCCATGCCGACGATAATGTGCGCGCCAAACTTCTGCGGGCCGAAGATATCCTTCGCCTCGAGCATGATGTCCCAGTACTTCTTCCATTTGTGCGGTGACTGCACGCCTTTGCCTCGCGTGCGATCGAACAGTTCCGGTGTTGCTGCATCGAGCGCTACCGTAAATATATCGGCACCAAGATCCCTGGTGCGCTGCACATCGTCGCGGGTCATCGTCGTCGGGTTGGACAGGATGGAGACCGGTATCGCACCCGGGTCGATTTTGTCGGTCCATTGTTCGAGCACGTCAAAGGTGTCCTGCTCCGATCGCGGATGCGTGATCATCGAGATGCACATGCGATGAAACGGGCTGTTCTCGGGATCCTGCGCCACGATGTCCACGATGTCTCGCATCGGAACGGCCGGCCAGTCGACGCGAATGAAGTTGCGATCCGCGTAATCGCGTTCGGCCTCACGATGGCGAGCCAGGCCACAGTAAGCACAGTTGGCGCGGCAGCCTTCCGGGTAAGTCAGCAACAGGTTGAGGCAGCGCGTGCACTCGCAGCGATACATGCGACCGCCCATGATACCGAGCGTAATCGCAGCCGCATTCGACAGCTGTACATACTCGGGCGACTTCATGTGTGGCGCGAGGATGTTGTTGTTCGGCAGGTACACGCCCTCCGGCGGAATATCATTAGCCTTGACGTGTTTACCGTTGCGCCGGTCGACCGGGGTTTTGGCCGGCGATCGAGGCTCCATCACGTCATAAGGGTTGTAGTCCTGGCCCGTGTCGCCAGTCGCCGGTGTTTTCTTGTGTTCTATGCAACCCATCGTGAAGTGCCTTGTGTGAGATTCGTATTGCCGATTTTGATCGAGCAGCAGGAATGCGCCTGCTCAAACGGTCGGCCGATCGTGTGGGCAACTGAAACCGCGCCATCGGCCGGGAATGCAATGCCGTCAAGCCCCGCCATAATCGCGTAGGCATCTGTGACACGCTTGTGCATTCCGGGCGGACGGGCGCAGCCGAGCAATACCTGTTGGTCGGGTATCCGCTCGCGCGCTTCGAGGAAAATCCTGCCGACATCCGACGTCTCAGGCGTTACGAACGTACCGGGCTTTGCGTAGAACGGCATGATCACAACGAGCACAAGCGCGTTTACGTCATATCGGCTGACGATATCGAGTGCGTTGGCTTCGCCCAGAATCTGGCCATAGTGCAGGCCAATGACGATGTGCGGCGTCACTTCCATCGAGGTAGAACACAATGCGGCAAGCGTCTCTTCGAAGTCATCGACCGGGCGCTGCAGCTTGTACACCTGTTCAATCGTCTCCTGGGCACCAATGACGTCCATCATCACGGTATCGACACCGGCCGCTTCCATATCCCTGGCACGCCGTTCGTCCAGCAACGCCGTGTGCACTGCAACTTTCAGGTGCGGGAAGTCGGTCTTCAACTGTTCGATGACCGGCATGTAACGACCGTAGGGGATTTCGTTCTTCCTGTTGGATCCGCCGCTCAGAAGGAATCCACTTAACTCCTGCGTAGCGACGAGATGCCGGACTTTTTCGTCCAGCATGGCCGGGTTGGTTGCCGGGATCATTGGTTCGAGTATTTTCTTCTGGCAGTGATCGCAATTCAGGCCACATTCGCCCGCTGTGATCGAAAAGGCCGGAAAACTGTTCTTGCCGCATCCTTCGAGCTCAGTGCTTTCATACTCCTTGAAGGTGGGCGTCGAGAAGCGAATGGGGCGGGACACAGCAATGTCGGCGCGACGCTGAAACTCGGCAACAAGCCCCGCATCGAGCTCGGCGTCCTCAAGATCCTCAATACTGCCCAGTGATTCAAGCCAATTCATCCAGATAATTCCTCTAGCGTGCAGCTACCAATGATTTTATCTCGTCGCGAATCGGCCCGGGATACGGGGAATCCGCCATCGTCGTCAACCAGGACTCCTGGACCTCGTCTTCGTCGATCAGCTCGCATTCCATGGCCCGCAGATACTCGATCGCCTCGTCCGGCAGTCGCTCCGGGAATACCTGGCCGCTGATCCGACCCCACATTCCGGCCCAGTAGCGAGTCACGGTCCATGGATTATAGCCGCCGCCACCAAGGATAACCGTCGGCAGGCCCTTTTCGATAACCCGATCAACCGCATCCCAAAGCGCGACGTTCGACAATTCCATCTTTGACAACGGGTCGCCCGCAAGGCAATCGGCGCCACAGCATAGAACCAGCGCATCCGCCTTCACCTGGTCGATGAGGGGTAGCACGGCGTTCTCCACAAGAAACTCGAACTCACTGTCATTGATGCCCCGCGGCACAGCCAGGTTGTGCACGCCGGCCTCCGGCCGGGACTGTGTGCCGCTGAACGGCCAACGCCTGGCCTCGTGGACCGACAGGGTGGTCACACGGCCTTCATCGAGGAATGCGTCTTCGACACCATCGCCATGATGGGCATCAAGATCGATGTACAGCACGCTCTGGCTGCCCTCTTTGAGAAACGTCAGGATCGCAAACACCGGGTCATTGAAGTAGCAGAAGCCACTCGCGCGGTCTGCCCGGCCGTGATGGGTGCCGCCGCTCGGATGGAACACAACGTGCCCCTTGCTCGCCAGTTCAGCCGACATGATTGAGCCGCCGACCGTCATCGAAGCTCGTTCGAACAGGCCAG
>Ga0316194_10001180_pt1 | contig 17879 bp, 23 predicted proteins | sample CroRivsedime1_MG_FD_204936 | JGI IMG/M metagenome (GOLD analysis project Ga0316194, IMG submission 204936) | Coastal sediment microbial communities from Maine, United States - Cross River sediment 1 | ecosystem: Environmental > Aquatic > Marine > Coastal > Sediment | place: USA: Maine...
CACGATTTTCTGTTTGCGACCATCAGTGAAGGGCGACACGGAACGCCCATGCCGCCGTGGCGGACGCTGCTTACCGAACAGGAGATCAACTGGATCGTTGACTACCTGAAGACGCCGGAGGCAAAGCAGTGAGGACATTTCTCGCCGCTATCCTCGGGTTCGTTTTTGTTGCCGGTGCGGTGGCCTCAGAGCTGCGTGGTACGGGTGATCTCGGTGTCGTGGTGGAACGCGCCGACGGTAAGCTGCTGGTGGTGGAGCACAGCGCTAACAGCAGGCTGGCCGAAGTCGAGGGTCTCGGTGACCTGTCTCACGCTTCTGTGGTGTTTTCACGCGATCAGCGTTACGCCTATGTATTCGGCCGTGACGGTGGCCTGACCAAGGTCGACATACTGCAGGGGCACATTGTTAAGCGGGTGATGCAATCCGGTAACAGTATCGGTGGCGCAATCTCCCAGGATGGAAAGTGGGTTGCGGTTTCCAATTACGAGCCGGGCGGGGTGCGGGTATTCGACGCCGCCAGCCTGGAAATGGTCGCCGATATCCCCGCTGAATATGCACCGGGCAAGTTTTCGAAAACAGTGGGCCTGGTGGATGCACCCGGCAACCAGTTTGTGTTCAGCTTGTATGACGGCGACCAGATCTGGCTTATGGATATGGCGGATCCGCGCAAGCCGCGCATCAAGCGCTTCGAGGATATCGGCAGGGCGCCCTACGATGCCCTGATTACACCGGACGGGCGCTATTACATCGCCGGCCTGTTTGGTGAGGACAGCATGGCGTTGCTGGATCTGTGGCACCCGGAAAAGGGCGTGCGGAAAATACTGAAGGGTTATGCTGAACACGATGAGAAATTGCCGGTATACAAAATGCCGCACCTGGAAGGCTGGGCTATGGCGGGTCAGCAGGCCTTTGTGCCGGCGGTGGGACAGCACAAGGTGCTGGTAATGAATGCGGGCAGCTGGCAGCAGGAGGCCGAGATTGATGTTCATGGCCAGCCGGTATTTGTCATAGCGCGGCCCGATGGCCGCCAGGTATGGGTGAATTTCGCCTTCCCGGACAATGACACGGTTCAGGTCATCGATGTCGAGTCCCGCCGCATTATAAAAACCCTGAAGCCAGGCAAAGCGGTACTGCACATGGAATTCACCCCGCGTGGCGAGAACGTCTGGCTGTCGGTCCGCGATGATAATCGTATCGACGTTTATGATACGAGCACCCTGGAACGTGTGAAGTCACTCCAGGCAATGAAACCGAGCGGTATCTTTTTTACCGACCGCGCACACAAGATCGGCCTGTAACCATGGAAGCGATGATTGAACAACTGCTCAACGACTTTCAGCGTAATTTTCCGCTGGAGCCGATGCCCTTTGAACAGATCGCCCGCCGTTTGAATACCAGTCCCGAGCAGGTGTTGCAAGCGCTGAAGGAACTGCAGGCAAGGGGTGCGGTAAGCCGTGTGGGCCCTGTGTTCAGGCCCAATACCGTCGGCGCCAGTACCCTGGCAGCGATGTCTGTGCCGGCGGACAGGCTGGAAAGTGTTGCCGCAATCATAAGTCAGTTTCCCCAGGTTAATCACAACTACGAGCGTGAGCACCGTTACAACCTGTGGTTTGTGGTTACGGCCGAAAACGCTTCGGCGCTGCATGAAACACTCAGGGAGATTCAGCTGGAAAGTGGCTACCGGGTGCTCTCGTTACCGCTGGTCAAGGATTATCACATTGATCTGGGTTTTCGTATGAATCTGGATCATCAGCACGACATTGTTGAAGCATCAGCCGATCACAGCGAGCCCGCAAGCCATTCTGAACGTGAAATGCTGTTTGGCGATGCAGAAGACCTCATCGAAGTTATTCAGGCCGGCTTACCGCTGGTTGCACGGCCGTATCAGGCCATTGCAAACCGCCTGGGTTGTTCCGAGCAGGCCGTGATCGACAAGCTGCGCAACATGATCGATGCCGGCATTATCAAGCGGCTTGGGGTTGTGGTGCGCCATCATGAGCTGGGTTACCACGCCAATGCCATGGTGGTGTGGGACGTGCCCAATGAACAGGTTGATGAACTGGGGCGCCAGTTGGGACGTCAGGATTGCGTGACCTTGTGTTATCAACGGCCGCGGCGTCTGCCGGACTGGCCGTATAACCTGTTCTGCATGGTGCACGGCCGTGACCGTGATGATGTCCTGGAATGTATTGCACGTATGGTGGATGGGCTTGGTCTGGATGCGATTTCGCACACGGTATTGTTCAGCGGCAAGCGTTTCAAGCAGCGTGGTGCCCGCTATCGGGGCTGTCTTAATGGATGAACTTGACCGCCGGGTCATCAACCGGTTGCAGGGAGGCTTTCCAGTCTGTGAGCGCCCGTTTCAGGAAGCGGCAGAAAAACTGGATACCACGGAAAGCGAACTGATAACGCGCATACGCTGCATGCTGGACGATGGGCTGCTGACGCGTTTTGGTCCCCTGTATCACGCCGAGAATATGGGCGGGGCACTGAGCCTGTGTGCCATGAAGGTGCCTGCCGAAAACTTTGATGAAGTGGTGGAGCAGGTCAATGCTTTCCCGGAGGTCGCGCACAATTACCAGCGCGATCACGAAATGAACATGTGGTTTGTGCTGGCGACAGAAACACCGGAACAGCTTGATGAGTGCTTGCACAAGATTGAAAAGACCACCGGCATACCGGTGTTCAACCTTCCCAAGACGGAAGAGTTTTACGTCGGGTTGCACTTCAAGGTGTAGCGCATAAGTATGGATACCAACGATCTGGCGCAGCTGGACAGGCGCATTGTGTTGGCAACCCAGGCCGGGTTGCCACTGGATGCCAGGCCCTACCATTGGCTGGCCTCCGAGCTGGGCGTGGAGCCCGATGTGCTGATGGACCGTTTCCGCGTGATGCTGGATGAAGGGCGTATCCGCCGTATCGGGGTGGTGCCCAACCATTACCGGCTGGGGTACTCGGCTAACGGGATGTCGGTCTGGGATGTGCCTGATGAAGATATCAAGGCTATCGGTAAGCAGATCGGCGAGCTGGATATTGTCAGCCATTGTTACCATCGGCCCAGGCACTTGCCCAACTGGCCATACAACCTGTTCGCCATGCTGCATGGACATAGTCAGGAAGAGGTGCGCAACAAGGTCGAACAGATTGCGCAGCTGCTCGGCGACAAGGCTCGCCGGCATGACGTTTTGTTCAGTACGCGTATACTGAAAAAGACAGGATTGAGAATCGCAGGCTAATACTTATGTTCCGGATATCACAATATATGCAGGAGCTGAAGACGCCGCTGGTCGACCCGCAGCGGCGCACACCGCCGGGGCCGGTTGTCATCTGGAACCTGATCCGCCGCTGCAACCTGACCTGCAAGCACTGTTATTCCATTTCCGCCGATATCGATTTCCCGGGCGAGTTAAATACACAGGAAGTGTTTGGCGTTATGGACGATCTTCACGCGTTCGGGGTGCCGGTGCTGATACTGTCGGGAGGCGAGCCGCTGCTGAGGCCGGATATCTATGATATTTCCCATCGAGCAAAGCAAATGGGTTTCTATGTAGGATTGTCCACCAACGGCACTCTGATCGACGAACAAAATATCGACCGGATTGCCGAAGTGGGTTATGACTATGTAGGGATCAGCATTGACGGTATCCGTGAAACCCATGACCGTTTTCGCCAGAAACAGGGCGCCTTCGATGCATCCATGCACGCTATCAGGCTATGTAGGAACGCCGGTATCAAGGTAGGTATGCGTTTCACGCCTACCCAGGATAATGCGCAGGAGCTTCCCCTGCTGCTGGATATCATGGAAGAAGAGTGTGTCGACAAATTGTACGTATCGCACCTGAACTACGGCGGACGCGGTAACCGCAACCGCCGCTCGGATGTTGTGCACAAAACCACCCGCTGGGTCATGGATCTGTTATTCGATGCCTGCTGGTCCGATGTTCAGGCAGGCCGCCAGCGTGAATTCGTAACCGGCAATAACGATGCGGACGGCGTTTATCTGTTGCAGTGGGTGAAGCGCAATGTCCCGGAACAATACGAGTACATGCACAAGCGCCTGACCCAGTGGGGCGGCAATTCATCCGGTGTGAATATCTCCAACATCGATAACCTGGGTAACGTTCACCCCGACACCTTCTGGTGGAACTACAACCTCGGCAATGTGAAGGAACGCCGGTTCTCTGAAATCTGGATGGATACCAGTGATCCGCTGATGGCCGGCATGAAAGCCTCGCCCCGTCCCCTGAAAGGGCGCTGCCGGGTCTGCAAGTACCAGGATGTGTGCGGCGGGAATACCCGGGTACGCGCATTCCAGCTCACCGGTGATCCCTGGTGGGAAGATCCCGCCTGTTACCTGAACGATGAAGAGCTGGGTATCTGCGAAGCGGATTATGCGGCTGACAAACCGGAAGCCATGGCGCTTGAAACCCGGGTTATCCGGCACGCCAGTTAGTGATTTGTCGGATTACGCTACGCTAATCCGACCTACCTAACACTCGCGCTGTCGTTACTCTGTAGGTCGGATTAGCGTAGCGTAATCCGACAAATCACCTTAAGTAAGTGCCATTCGGGCCAGAGCCAATTTCTGAACAGGTGTGGCTCATCGGCTCTGACCCTTTAGTTGCTCAGGGAAGCGGTATCCCAGCGCAGCAAAGCTTAATAAGGGGCTGCACCAGGCTCAGCGATCTCGCTCTCCTCTGGCGGAGTGAAACGGCCTTTGCCCTCGAACGCGCTGAATTCGGCGCTATTCAGCTTACCGTCCTCGTTCGTATCGCTGGCCTGCAGGTTTTCTGACAGATCCGTACGTACTTTCGCTTCTTCTACGCTGATGTATCCATCACCATCGGCATCGATCTGCTCGAATGTCTGCACGTATTCTTCAGCAGCGGCCGGGGCGGTGGACAACACGATCGCAGAGGCAACAGCAATAATGAAAGATGTTTTCTTTCTCATAATCTTTACTCCTTACTATTTAGGGGGTCACTCTTGTTAAGTATATCACGCTAAAACTGATCCGCCTTTGATGCTCGTCAACCATCGATCTATCCGGACAGGATAAATTGAAGCGCAGTTGCGCAAAGCGAGGTTATCCTGATTGAGTTATTCCTGCTTACCCTGGAAATACTTAACGAGGAAGGTTTCTACAGCATCCCGGTAGGCTTCGCTGTCCGGATATTTTTCCCACAAGGCGCGTGAGCCGTGGCTGCCGTCTGTTACGGGAACAAATGCCACTTTGCTGTCTGTTTCAATTGCTGCGAGGATATCAGCCCATTTATCCGCCTCGGCACGGGACGAGGTTATAAAGACAGGTACTTTGATGTTCTGCGCAGAGTCCTGTATCCAGGTGGCGCTCTTGCCGGCACGCTCAAAATATTCCCCCGGGGAGAATGCCAGTACCCCATCAACCAGCCCGGGCGAATCGCCGGCGACCTTCAGAACAAGTGCAGCGGAATAGGAGCTTCCCCAGGCAATAACCCGGCCTTTCCCGTAATGCCTGCGTGCATAGGAAAGCGCGGCTTTAATGTCGGGCAAGGCGTCAATATAGCCTGTTGGTTTGTTTTCCTTTGCTGCCCTCAGTGCCGTCTCGTTTTCAACGCCCCGGACGAATTCCCCCGACCGTTGATCGACTGCCATGCAGTTATAACCCAGGCTATTCAGTTTGGGGGCGATTTCGGTATATTCCCCCCGGCTCCAGCCAGCCTGGTGAAACAGCACGATAATCGGGGCCTCGCCGGTTTTGTATGGCGCGTATATATCCGCAGTTATCAACAACCCGTCTTCGGATGGAAAGGTGACAGTCTCGCTGCTGGACGCCATGCAGACGGGCGACAGAAACAGCATGGCCAGATAAAAACAAATATGCGTATATCTCATTTCAATTGAAATTCAGGGCTGTTCCGGGTTTCTGGTAGGCGTCGCTAAATGGTTAAGATTGACTATTGCCAGTAACAGCATCGCCGCTATGGCATTGTGGGCAGTCACCAGTAGCAGGGGCAGTTCGGCGAGTACTGCTGAAATACCCAATCCTGCTTGTATTATAAGAAAAACGATTATGCTGACAGCCGTGTTACGCAAGCTGTTGTCCAGTTTCAAGGCTTTGACGGCCAGCCACGCCAGGTAGACAAAAGTTACGATGGCACCCAATCGGTGTGTCATGTGTACGGTTTCCTGCATGCTGCCGGTAATAATCCTGCCCTGATCATCTGCGCCAAGCGTGTTAAACAAGTCGAAGCCCTGCACGAGATTGGCGATAGATGCCCAGTTGCCGTTACAACCGGGCAGCACCGTGCAGGACGGTCCGGCAAAATTGGCGCTGGTCACGGCGCCCAGTACAATCTGCACAACCACTACAAGCAAGCCCAGCAGAGCCCAGGGTTTTAAAGCGGTTGTCGCGTTGTTACCGGCGTCTATGCTTGCCACCGAGCGTTGGCCCATCCACCACAGCAGCGCGAGCATCGCCATGCCGCCGAGCAGGTTGCCTAAGGTAACAGCCGGTATATCCGGTGACGGTGTACTGTATCCCAACACTGACAGAAATACGGTCAGGGCGAAGACTGCCAGTGGCGCGCCTGGGCCAACACCGGCCGGGCGTCGTCCACGCAGGGCCAGGAAGGTGATAGCAACGACAATCAGGCCCAGCAGGCTTGCCGTGAACCGGTGTACCGCGCCAGCCGTGGTGGCTGGCACCAGACCATGGTCCCGGGTCTCAGGTAAGTATCCAAAACAGCCCGGCCAGTCCTCGCAACCCAGGCCGATACTTTCCAGGCGCAGGTAGGCGCTCAACAGCACAGCTGCCAGTGTCAGTAGCAGTGCGAAAAAAACAAGAAAAGTGAAAAGGCTGCCTGTTTTTGTTCTGTCTGTCATGGGTCTGGCTTTGTCGTTGTGGGAGCGCCGCTATGGCCGGGGGCCTGTGGGCGCAAGGCCTCCAGTTAATACACAGGCTGGATGAAAATGTCAAAAAAGGCAGGCTGGTGGTTTTATTTTCGAATCGCTATAGTCTCTTGTCAGTGCGACAGGCAGGATTTTTCAGCTGTTGGTTTTCCATCGAGTGAGTGGTCAATACCGTTATGCATGAAGAGTATGTATTAGCCGTGCCCCCTGGCAGTCGCCGCCAGCTGGGCATGGGCTGGCTGTGGCTGGGCATAATGGCGTTGTTGGGTTCGGGCGTGTTTTCAGTGCTGCTGGTGCTTTCCCGAACGCCTTACATCCAGGACATCATTCCATGGATTAATTTTTTTCGTACCGCACTGGTCGTGCATGTGGACCTGTCTGTGCTGGTCTGGTTTCTGGCTTTTGGTGGTGTGCTCTGGAGTCTGAATTCCACCCCGCGTTTCATGTCTCTCGGTTGGTCGGCGCTGGTGTTTGCCGGGTTGGGCGCTGCACTTATGGTCGTGGTGCCGTTTCTGGGTCCGGGTAATCCTCTGATGAGTAACTATATCCCGGTATTACAGACACCTTTGTTTACAGTGGCATTGCTGGGGTTTGGTTTCGGTATAACCCTGCTCATCTTGCGTGGTATGACCGCCAACTCACGGGTCGGGTTGTACATGGAAGGCGCGGGCGCATTACGCTTTGGTTTGAATACCGCTGTGGTGTCGGCCGCAATGGCTGTATTCGCGTTTGCCTGGTCATACCTGGCGATACCCGATTCCGTAACGGGTAAAGCGTATTACGAGCTGCTTTTCTGGGGTGGTGGCCATATGCTGCAATTCACCTATACCCTGCTTATGCTGGTGGCCTGGCTTTGGCTGGCGTCTGCCTCCGGTTTGCGCCTGCCACTGAGTCCGCGGGTGGTGTCGATTCTGTTTTTGTTTGGACTGGTGGCCGTGTTTATGGCGCCACTGATCTACTATTCCCACCCTGTTGTCTCTGCTGAACATATCCTGTTTTTTACCTGGCTTATGGCCTATGGCGGCAGTCTGGCGCCAGTGCCGCTGGGGCTGGCGGTCTTTTACGGACTGTTGCGAAGTGCTCCCGCATCCGGATCGCAGCGACCTTTACGTTCAGCCCTGTGGACTTCCATGATGCTGTTCGGTATCGGGGGGGGTATCGGTTTCCTGATCCAGGGCAGCAACGTCACCATTCCCGCGCATTACCATGGCTCCATCGTGGGCGTCACTCTGGCCTTTATGGGCATGACATATGATTTGTTGCCACGCATGGGGTACGCCCGGCCGAATACGAAGCTGGCCACTATTCAGCCCTATGTATATGGTATCGGTCAGCTGTTACATATTCTGGGGCTGGTGTGGTCGGGCGGCTATGGTGTGCAACGCAAGGTGGCGGGTACAGAACAGGCCCTTGATGGTATGGAAAAGATTGCGGCGATGGGATTGATGGGCTTCGGCGGGCTGGTCGCCATCATCGGTGGCTTGATATTCCTGGTGATCGTATTGACTGCTATGACGAAAGGACCCCGGGTGCAGAAGGATACGACTTGATGCCACCAGGGGTAAATACATCGATGATAAATCTGCCTGTCGCCGGAGCGGAAAACGCCGGGCTTGATATAGCAGGTTCCGGGTCGACCACAGCCATCTCTGCTTCGATGGCGCCCGGTTCAGTTGCAGAAGGAGTGGAAGTCGAAGATGGCCGCGGGGATTTGACGGTTTTCTTCGCCATCGGAATGATCATTAATGTGCTTATGGTGACGGCCTTCCTGGTCTGGGCCGTCGGGCAGTGGCGTAAGAAGAAATAGGAGCAGAAAACCCGTGTCGGAAAAGACGCTCAGACCCTATGGGACACTCGTTATTTTTGTTTTCTGGGGTCTGCTGCTGGCAGTAGTATTCTACTGGATGCTTCCGGACAAGACGGTCCCTCCGGAACTCCGGGGTGTGCTCCGTCCTGAGCCGAAACCACTGCGGACATTCGAACTGAGCGACCAGTACCGGCAATCTTTCGATCTGGAGCGCCTGAAAGGGAAGTGGAGCTTTGTTTTTTTCGGCTATACCTATTGCCCTGATATCTGTCCGACGACACTCTCCGCCCTGACCGGGGTGGCCAAACAGTTGCAGGAAGATCCGCAAGGACTGACAAACATACAGGTCGTCTTTGTCTCGGTAGATCCACAGCGTGATACGCCGGATGTGCTTGAAGCTTATCTGAAGTACTTCAATGAAGCATTCCAGGGTATCACCGGTGCGCAACGGGATATCGACAGCCTGACCCGGCAGTTCGGTGCCGCTTACATTAAAGAGCTGGAGACAACACCTGGCCAGTACCTGGTCAGCCACACCAGTTCGATTTTCCTGGTCGATCCATACGGGCAACTGCTCGCTGCATTTTCTCCGCCACATGATGCCAACACCATTGTTGAGCAGTTCCGGCAGATACGCTCACTTTTCTGAAACATGGTTTAAGCAGGCGTCCTTCCGGTACCGCCTATTGATTGCTGGCAGTGATTGGGGCAGGCTGTTGATGAATTGTCATGCGTGCAGCCTGTTCCGCCTATGATGAATGACCCACACGATAGCCACCATCGACGTTTTTTACATACGTTGGTGTGGTTTGCTGTGTGGGTATTGATGATGCCGGGCGCAATCAGCACAGCCTGTGCCGACCCTGTTGACGATCTGGCCAGGAAGTATTTCCCAAAGGCGGACAAGGTGGGGGAGTTTGCAGGCGATCCACTGGCTGCGCCGGTCTATAAGGGGGGGCGGCTGCTGGGCTATGTGCTGCGCACTTCGGATATTGCTCCCATTCCGGCTTATTCCGGAGAACCAATCACCCTGCTGGTCGGAATTAATCTTGACGGCTGGATTACCGGTGTTGAGATTACAGAACACTCGGAACCGATTCTGGATGCCGGTGTGTCCGAGCTGGATCTGAAATACTTCGTCTACCAATATCACGATATTACAGTACAGGATAGCGTCAAACTGGGCGGTGCAGAGCGAGAGGGCTATGTAACCATCGATGGCATTACTGGCGCCAGCATTACGGCAATGGTCATGAATGCAACGGTCATGAAGGCGGTGAAGAAAGTTGCCGAGTCGCGTGGCATCCCGTTGCAGACTGAAGGGGCCAGGATAACACCACAGACCATCACGCCTGTTCAGGTGCCGGTAAAGCAAGCCCCGTTCTGGTGGCTGGGCGAGACCAGCGAGCCATTCTGGGCGTCCGTGTGGCGCGAGCGTTTATGGCAGGTTGCTGTGTTGTGCAGCGCGCTTGGCGTGCTGGTTTTCATCCTGTTGTTCCAGGACTGGCTGACCTGCAGGCCGAAGCTGCTGAAGTTTATTCGTAACGGCTATCTTCTGTTTACCCTTTTTTTTATCGGCTGGTACACACTCGCCCAGCTTTCTATTATTCACGTGCTGACCTTTATCAACGCAGTTACTCACCAGTTTACCTGGCAAGCCTTCCTGGTCGATCCACTGATATTTGTCCTGTGGGGATTTGTGGCACTGACGTTACTGTTGTGGGGGCGTGGCGTGTATTGCGGCTGGCTGTGCCCCTTCGGCGCCCTGCAGGAATTGATTCATAAACTCGCCCGGCGTTTGAAACTCCCTGACTACCAGTTCCCGGATGTAGTGCACGAACGGCTGACGGCGCTGAAATACGTCATCTTTGTTGCATTGCTTGGCCTTTCCCTGCAATCCATCGGCTATGCGGCCAAGGCCGCCGAGGTGGAGCCGTTCAAAACGGCGATTGTGATGCACTTTCAGCGTGGCGGTGTTTTCCTGGCTTACGCCATTGCGCTGCTTGTAATAGCAGTTTTCATCCGCAAGTTTTTCTGCAAGTACCTGTGCCCGCTCGGGGCGGCCCTGGCTATACCCGCACCGTTACTTTATGACCGCGGCCAACAAGTCCAACAAGATCGCAGTGATCGATTCAAAGAATCAGCAGCTGACAGCACTGGTTGATGTCACGGAGATTCCCCACCCGGGCCGTGGCGCCAACCTCAAGGACCCGAAATACGGTCCGGTATGGGTGACCAGTGCACTGGGTAATGCAAATGTGACTTTTGTCGGTACCGATCCTGTCAAGCACAAGGACAATGCCTGGAAAGTGGTGCGCACCCTGGAGGGTCAGGGCGGTGGTTCCCTGTTTGTTAAATCACATCCCAAATCCAGCAACCTGTGGGTGGATACAACGCTGAATCCGGACGCCAAAATCAGTCAGAGTATTGCGGTGTATGACATCAACAATCTGGACAAGGGCTTTGAAGTATTGCCGATTGGCGAGTGGGCCGGTCTCAAGGATGATGGGCCAAAACGCGTCGTTCAGCCGGAGTACAACAAGGCAGGTGATGAGGTCTGGTTCTCGGTCTGGAGCGGCGCGGAAGAGGAGTCAGCCATTGTGATTGTGGATGACAAGACTCGCAAGCTGAAGCATGTTATCAAGGACAAACGCCTGGTGACGCCAACCGGAAAGTTCAATATGTACAATACGACTTATGATGTTTACTGATTAGTTGCTATGTACCTGTCATTGCGAGTACCCACGGGCGGGGTATAAACGGAGCGCGGCAATCACATCGTTCAGAATCAGGTGGTTAGAGATTGCTTCGTTCCTCGCAATGACAATACATCAGGCCTTCCCTAGACATCCCATTTTCTGCCTGTTTTCGACATGTCGAATTCGGTGATTTGCCGGGAAATTTCCTCCCGTTTGGCATCCAGAATATGGCTTGCCATAGGCAGAAAGATGTCTTCTTCCTTTTCATGGTGCTTTATCATCTGCCGTTCCAGGTGGACCAGACATTCAAGCACGTAATCCGAGTCCCTGGTTTTGATAACCCGCGCCATGTCTGTGACCAGACGCGCTATGTGATCATGTTCCTTCCGCAGTGCGCCCGTTGGCCCCTGGGGCGCATGAGTCGCGGCTTCGTAGGCGGGGTACAGTACTTCTTCTTCCAGGCCCATGTGCCGCTTCAGGTGTGTGACCAGTCTCTTGAACAGTGAATCAACAGTCTTCCAGTCCTCGATTTCGACCGCTTCCGTGCACTGGGACAGAAGATTTTCATACAGAGAGTGTTCGTGTATCAGCCAGTTGCTGGTGTCGGTCATTGAACCTGTTTTCCCTGAGTCTGCATACCAGCTATGAGAATCCTCCGCGCCGGAGTAGTCAAGAGGGGATTCGGGATGAGCACAGGAAAGCGGTGTACAATTAAACCGATCTGGCGCGGGACGACCTGCGTTCATGCAATGACTGGGTAAACAAAGATGAAAAATTTACTGATAAGTCTGGTCGTGTCGCTGACCCTGCTGAGCGGATGCGGTGAAGAGAGTGTGAAAACGCCGGCTGAACTAAGTGTGTTCATCGAAGAATTGAAGGCAAATGGCGTGGATGGGTCGCTGCTTATAAGGCCTCCTTTCAATGAAGATATGGAATACGTTGCGGAATATACGATAGCCAGGATTGCGAGTACGCGTATCATTTCCCTGTTCAAATTCAAAGATGCTGAAAAAGCACAGGCGAATCTGCAGGAAGCCTTGAAGAATGATAAGTTATCCGGGCAAGCTGGCAATGGAACATTCGTCATGGCGGCAACTTTTTATCCCCCGGATGAGAAGGCGGTGGAGAAGATAAAAGAACTTTTCCTGGCGCACGAGTTTGAGTGATGAAAGCGCCCCGCTCGCTGCTGGTTTTGTTTGTCCTGGCCATTGCCGTGGCTGGTGTTGTAGTTCTGTTGATGCCGCCGCGCGACGCAGCGCAGGGCTGGGAAAAGCGCAAGCCCCTGTTCCAGCAGGCGGCGCTACGCGCGGAGCCTCTGATCCTGGCTATCAGCGCGTATACGTCCGCCGCCGGGCAGCCGCCGACAGCACTTGCTGACATTATTCCGGAGTACCTGGAAAAGCTGCCTGCTACGGGTCTGCAGAAATGTAACCGCTTTGAGTATCGCTCTCTCGCGCACAAACAGGGATCAATTGTATGGTATGACCTGGGCTCAAGGCAGGGCCAGCCCTGGTCCGGGCAGAGCAGATACAGCGATGGTGATCCTGATCACGCGATCCTGGCGTTTACCCTGGATGCGAAGGGAAAAATCACCAGCGCCCTGATCGACCGGTTGCCGAAAGGTCGCGAGCCGGAGGAGTTTGAAACGGAACGCTGGAAGGCAGGCGGCAGCCGCATCGGCATGGCGCTGGCCTTGTCCGAGACTTATCGATGGCAGGGCATGCCCGGAGACGTGTTCGAAGCTCTGCTGGGGCCTCCCGACGGTAGCCGGATTGTGCAAGGTGCTCTCTGGGAGTTGCGCATCAACTGTCCGACCGGACTACTGAATCACGATATCTTTATTTACTGGCCCACGCAGAAGTATCCGCAGCACCTGTACGGCGGGAATACAGAGTCCGTTGGCGGATGGGCTTATGTCCATAGCTAATCCTTCTTCCATAGGGTGAAGCGAATCCTGGCAGGTGTTGTGCTAATATAACGGTTGCGGTGTCTGGTCAGAATCTGTGTCGGAGGTACACCATGTTCGGTTTCAAGAGTTCCGCTTCCAAAGATAGTTCGCATTGCCTGTTGAAAGAAGTGGGTATTGCAGAAATCAATAAACAACATCTGCGTCTGGCCAGTTACGCGGTGCAGTTTGGCCAGATCGTGGACGAGTTGTCGACCCGGGAGCCCAGCAACCAGGACTGGCGCCAGATCGATGCGTTGTTCAGCAAGGTCATGCGGTATGTGGGCACGCATTTTTCAGAGGAAGAAGCCCTGATGCGAGAGCATGGCTATCCGGATTACGAAGCCCACAAAAAACTGCACGACAAGTTTACCGCGCAGATGGTCAAACTGCAGTCAGATATCAACAACCGGAATATAAAATTCAAGAAAAAAATGAGCAGCCTGCTTTGGGACTGGCTATACCATCACATCAACGAGATTGATTACCAGTACAGGGATTTCTTCCTGAGCAAAGGATTAAGCTGAGCTGTGAATTACTTTGTGCCGGCGGCCAGGCTTTCACGCAGGCCGGCCAGTGATCCGATCGGCCGGGACCTGCCGCCCGAACTATAAACCCCCGAGTGGAATGATACTTCGCCCGGACTGTTTTCAGAATCTGTGTTCATGGCGATATAGAGGGCGCCGCTGTTCCCCTCGCTATCGTTAAAACTGATTTCAGCACATCGTCGATCACCACAGGCGCCAGGTACATCCGGCCATATCACCATACTGCCGGGTGGCAGCACAGCTTCAAGCCAGTCCATCAGGCTGATGTTATCCAATCCATATTCCAGTAACGACATTGACAATGAGGGGACGGTGTCCGGTTTCAACCCTGGCTCTTCAGCTTTACGACCCACAATATCCACATGCCACACGGCGCCATTATTTCTGGTGTGAACACGCAGCAATTCAACATCTCTGAAAGTCGCTGAGCTGGCCGTAAAGCTGACCTGGCCCTCGCCGGCTACACGGATCTGCTCATAGCGTGGTGTCCGGTCACCCTCGAAATCGAGGTAACGGCAGTCAGCCGGTCCATTGGGCGCGCAGGAGTCCGGTTTTTCCACCGGATCGATTATGGCCTGCGGCAAACGGCCCGGGTCCCAGTTGATAAAATGCCCACAGCCATCAAAGCTGATATTGAAAACATTCATTTTTCCTATCAGCGTGTTATCGTCCAATACTTCGTAATCATCCTTTACCCTGAGAGCGGCTTCCGTTGCGTCTTTGCTGCCCTGGGCATCTCTTGCCCCCAGCGTGCGCCAACCGGCGTCCTGTTGCTCATGCGCCGGAAACTCCATAGTGTTTTCCGACTGGCACATCACAACGGCCTGTTCCCCCAGCTGGTTGAATGGAATATTGCGGTAATAGCGCACGACTTTCAGCCTGAACTGCGGCCCGTCATAGAACACATATTCATCCAGCCGCTGGTTGGGATTTCCGCAGGCAAGCAGCAGGGTGCAAAAGGTCATGATACAAACAGGGCAGGCGATCTTTTTCACGACAGTACCAGGGGGTTTTTTGTAATCGCCACAGCGACGATATAAACGAAACAGAACTGGGCGGCCACCCAGGCGCTTATACGGATCGCTTTTGTTTTACCGTATGTCAGCGCCAGCATACCAAGACCGATGTAGAGAAACAGGGCCACGACCTTGGCAGTCAACCAGGCGTGTACGAAGGGGTACTGATAGATGGTGACAGACAGGACGATTGCACTTGCAAGCAGTGTCGTATCGATCACCGGGGGCACCCTCCTGGTCCACTTGCGCTGCAAAAGATCCGAGTCAATGATCATCCACACGCCACGGATAAAAAACAGGATGAAGGTGATGATTACGCAGGAAACGTGAATATCTTTCGCTATCACTAGCACTCCTTCAGAGTGATATTTCGAGCATTGTGGTATCCTTTAGGACATGGAAATGCTTTATTATACGGTCGCTGCCATATTTCTTTACCTGGTTTCCGACTGGATTCTCAACCAGATCGAGAACAGGCGCGGCGAACGTTTTGAAAACCGTTCTTTGATATTTTTCGCGATTATCCTTGTGCTGTCTGTGGCACTCTTCAACCTGATCCAGCATTTCCAGCCTGCTACGGCCCCCTCTGCACCTGCGGCCGATGTACCCACGGAGCAGAAGCCAGGGTCCCCGCAACAGTAATAGTCGATCACTGAATGATGAACGATCCGGTTTCGGAGTTGAAATCGACCACCAGGAGTTGTGCCGGTTCCAGGGTCACCGTTTGCTCATGGGTGTAGGTGGGGCCTTCCACGCGTACATTGTCATTCATTTGTACGGCCAGCGTATGTTTCCCTGCGGGCACCTTTGCGCTGCGGTAGATATCGACGCCCAGGTCATCGTAAAGGCCCGGTGCGCGGGCAACTTCCTCGAGGAGCAGCTTACCGTCCAGAAGCAGCTGTACCATGACGGGCGAACGCTCACGTGGACAGTCCATGGGCGCGCGCATATTGGGCGGCAGCTTGTCCAGTTCCTCCCGGGACAGCTGACGGCACTCTTCCCGACGTTCACCGGCATGGGAAAACGCCACCGTAATAACCGCCTGGTCCGGTTGCAGTTGCGCGTAAGGCGGCGCAGCGGAGAAATACCATACCAGCAGCATGAACAGGGTATAGTTCAGCGCCTGCAAGGGGTAACGCAGAACCTTACGCATCACTCGCCTCTCGGTCCTGGCGGGCTTTGGCGGCAGACTCTTCCTGCTTCAGTGCAGCAATGTCACGCTGGAATTCAGCAAGCCTGCGGCGCAGTTTGGCGGTGTCGGTTTCAGCAGCCCGGTAGACGGTGATACGGTCACGCTGCGCGCGTTGTCGGAGTGCCGGTTTACGCCTGCCTTTAAAACGCTGATCCAGCCATTGATTACCCAGACGGTAGTAGCAGTCGCCGGTGCGGCAACCGGTGATAAAGACTCCATCCGCCCCATGTCTGTGTGCGTACTCGACCAGGGTTGGCGGGATCATGCCGGTACAAAAGAGACTCAGCACGGCGACGTCCTGCGACTGGAATTCTTCAAGATCGGCGGCATTGTTACAGCCGAACAGCATGATCCGGGTATCGCCACTGAGTCCGGCCAGCGCGGCATCGGTGCGTGCGCGGACCTCTTCAATCGGGAACTGCGGCATGTCGATGCCGGTTTCCAGCGTCTGTTTGGCATGCCGGAAAGGATTGGATGAGTGGCAGGAGCCGACACAGATACCACAGGCGGCGCACTGCGCGGGGTTGACGACGACCTCATTTTCCCAGCGGGCATCATCGCTGCGCGCCTGTACCGAGATAGCGTCGAAAGGACAGTCTTCGGCGCACTGGCCACAGCCATTGCACTCATCGAGGTGAACTTCGGCCGCGGGCCCGGTTTTTTTGGGGGGTAGCCAGGGCATGATCATCAGCAGCAGAGTGACGCTGGTTGTCAGCATCCACACCTGGCTCGCCGGCCACTTGTCGAGCAGGGGGTAGACATTGAGATAAAACCAGTCAAGGTGCAGTACAGTCGGCACCTTGCTGAGTTCTGCAGGCGCATGGCTGGTCGCCGGCGCCAGTAAGGACAGTACCAGCAGTGCCAGCAAGCTGCCCACAGCCAGGCCCCGGGGGGCAGTGATCCCGACGTGGGAGAGCCGGTTGACGTGCAGCCAGATAGCAAAGACCAGTAGTATTGGTTGGCCCAGCAGGTGCAGGAAGCCCATCAGCGTGAACAGCCGGTCGGTGAGCTGTCCCGCCAGGAAGTCACGCGCCATGGAGCCGGACATCACCGGCAGCGAATCCATCAGCTGGGAGGACAGCACTGCAACGTACAGTCCGAGTTCGTCCCACACCAGCCAGTAACCGGTAATACCCACGGTGATAACGAACCACAGGGTTGGTACGCCGGTGAGCCAGGACCACCAGCGGAAGCCACGGTAGCGGTCGAGGGCGAATTCGCGGAACATATGCAGCAGAATGGTGACCACAGCAGCATCCGAGGCGTAGCGGTGCAGGCTGCGCATAACACCACCCGCGTACCACTGTTCGTGGGTCATGTATTCCACCGAGGCATAGGCGCCGGCAATGCTGGTGTCGAAAAAGATGAACAGGTAGAGTCCGCTGATCAGTACCACCCAGAAGAAGAAGATGGCCAGTGTTCCCAGGTGGTAGAGGGGGTTCCAGTCCGCGCCGAAAGACACGGTAAACCATTCCTCCAGCAGAAGGTAACTGCGCTTGATGGGATTGACGCGTTTGTTCACGGTATAAGCCTCTCGCCCCCGGGGTTTTGGGCAACACGTGTAGGAACGGTCTCCTGACCGCGATTCACCTGAATCGGTCCTATCGTGGTCAGGGGACCGCTGCTACAAACAATCAGGTTAAACAACCGGGTACCAACCGTCATTGATATACCTCAAGTACGTGTGGAGCGCCGGCCATGCCGGAATTCGCGTACCAGGAGAATAATGCCGGTGAGAATAATGGAAAAACCAATAGACATGCCGATAAACAGGGAGTAGT
>Ga0316194_10001181_pt1 | contig 17879 bp, 9 predicted proteins | sample CroRivsedime1_MG_FD_204936 | JGI IMG/M metagenome (GOLD analysis project Ga0316194, IMG submission 204936) | Coastal sediment microbial communities from Maine, United States - Cross River sediment 1 | ecosystem: Environmental > Aquatic > Marine > Coastal > Sediment | place: USA: Maine...
AAGAAGTTATCTTCTTCGGCGGTACTCAGACCAGTATGGCTATCGGTCGAGCCGACCATGCCGAATTTATAAGGATTAGTTCCAAACTTTTCTTCCAGTGCGAGACCGTTCTTCAGTGCCTCGCGAGCATATTCCGCGGCGAGCATGTCGGACGTCTTGGCCTCGCTCAGGTCGAGGTTGCCTGCGTCCCAGGTCTCGTAATCGGCGAAAGCATCGTCGGGCGAGAGCAGTGGATGCGCCTCGCCATCACCCTTGATCTGGGTGACCTCATACATTCGCTCCCAACGAGCACGCTTGGTCACGTATGTCTTGTCCAGTTTCCGACCCGTGTACTGCTTATCAACAGGGAACATGATGCCATTTGACAGGTTGCCGTTGTGTGCGATTGCCAGCACGGAGCCGCCGGTCTTCGCCTCGAAATCTTCAAGCCACTTGTATAGATCAAGTGGGTCAGTGCTTCCGATCGGAACCTGCGTTGTGAAGGGTACTATTTGTTGGGCCTTGTCGGCGCCGCCGCGAAAAATAACGTTTCGGTGCAGGTTGTTCCCGGCGACGAGCGAGGTCCACTCGTATCCGATCAATGCCGTGAAGCGCCCGGGTTCATTGTAATCTTCGGCCGTCTTGACTACATGCTCCCAAACATTTCGGTATTTTTTTGCACCGGGCGAGTAGTCGGCGAGCAATGCCGCCGGGATCTTGCCCTGTGCAAATGTCGTAATGAGATCGAGCGTCGCCTCGACTGCCGCGTCACCACCCTGCTCAATACCTGCGTGCCAGCGCCTTCCTTCTTCAAACGCGAGAATGTTCGGTGCGCCTGCGGCAAGATCCTGAACGAAACCGAGCGCGTCTGAATGATCGGCAATGACCAACCAGTCGAGCGGCCTGCTCAGTTTTACCGGTTGACCAGTCGAGGATGTCACTTCTTCACCACGGGCGAATCGATAGGCCTCTTCAAGACCGATGCGCGCCCCAAACAATCCGGCATCAACCGAAAGTGCGGTGTGCAAATGAGTATCGCCCCAGAGAGGTCGACTGGGGAATGCTCGCTGTGCGTGAGGAGAATAGGATTTGCCCGGATAGAGACCCGAGAGCGACTCCTTGGAGGGCGAAATCTGAGCTACAGCTGGATTCGCGAGCATTAGAACCACCCAACAAGAAATGAATAAATTGCGCACTCTCATTTTTGGATCTCCTTACTATTTTCATCAAAAACCGGACTGCTTTTCATAAACACACAGCTACCCACCGGCCATTGTGACAATGAACCGATTTTCGGCCAGCCGGCAGTAAATCTATGCCAGGCTCGACGCGTATAGCACTGCTGCGATGATCAGGATGATGGCAGCAGCCTGCAAGGATACTCGTGTAACCATTAATTGCACACTATGATGCCGATCGTAATCACCGCCCCTGGCCATTGAAGCGATGCCAATGAACAGCACAACGACGGTAGCAATTAGTGCAATTATCACTGGAATTTCAAAAGAACCCATCTGGCACCTCCATCGTATTCCGGGCCGACACATCGACCCATTAGGGATCATGCGCCGAATCTTTATGACGTGGTATCGGTGATGGCCGCATATGGATAGGCAACGGTACCTATCCGGGTAAACGCGGTATCATTCCCGCTCCTTCGATTCGTATGTTTGGCAGATGTTGAAATCCAGAATGCAGTCAGCCGTTGGCGCGACTTTTTTAGTTTCCATGTTGTGGTCATGCCTGGCCTGGTCCGGACCCATTACGGGTATCTCCGACTGGATCAACAGCACGTTGATCGATTCCGAAGACGGGAAGCTGGACATTAGTGACTACCTCGCCAGCACGCGAGGCTTCTTGCCTGTCCCCATCATCATCACCGAACCGGCGGTGGGTTTTGGCCTGGGCCTCGCAGTCGCCTACTTCCACGCACCGAGGGAACTGGATGCTGAAGTGCATCCACATCATGGGCCGCCAAGCATCAGCGTCGGCTTTGGGGCGAAAACCGAGAACGGCACCTATTTGTATGGTGGCGCGCATGTCGGTGTGTGGAAAGACGATCATATTCGCTATACAGGCGCGCTGGCCAAAGTAAACGTCAACATGGCAATTTACAGTGACGATCGGGACGACGGGCTTCTTTTTGAGAATGGCATCGACTTCAATATCGACGGAGCGGTCACTGTGCAGCAAATCCAATTTCGATTGAAAGAGTCCAATTGGTGGCTCGGCACCAACTACGTATTCGTGACGGCAGAAAACACGTTTGATCTGAGCGAAGTTCTTCCACCCGAATTTCCAGATCCGCAATTCGATTTTGACCTGGGTGGCTTTGGTGTCTATGTCGAGTATGACGGTAGAGACACTGTATTTACGCCCACAGACGGTCTGTCCGCCAGACTTGAATACAAGAATTATGGTGACACGTGGGGCAGCGATTTTGACTATGAAAGTTACAAGGGCCGCGCATTTTATTACACACCGTTCGGCGAGTACTCCAGCCTAGGCCTGAAACTTGTCGGGGAAACGGTAAGCGGTGACACGCCTTTCTTTGGCTATCCTTTCGTCAGTATGAGAGGCATTCCTGCCATGCGTTACCAGGGAGAAAGCGTCGTCACTGCCGAAGCCGAGTATTTGTGGGGATTTACACCACGGTGGTCGCTGGCGTTGTTTGGTGGCGTTGGAACAACCACGTCTATCAACAGGCTTCGTGGTGAAGGCCAGACAGTTGGCGCAGGCGGACTGGGTTTTCGTTACCGGTTGGCCAGAAAGCTCGGACTGCAGGCCGGTATTGATGTTGCGCGAGGGCCTGAAGATACGTCGATTTATTTGACTGTCGGTAGCGCCTGGGCGTTTTAGTCCGCACGTTGAAGCTTCACCTCAAACTAGCCCCTTTCATTCTGCTCCCCGCGCTCGGCGGAGCATTAGATGCATCTGCCGCGGTCAGTTTCTCGGGTCTGCACGAGGCTCTGGAAAAAAACGCTCGTGCCCTGATGACATTAGCATCTGCATCCTGCGACGCACCGGAGTGGCGTGTTGAACGCCTATTCCGGGATGCCGACGAGCAATTGCGAAATTCTCTTGAAGCGCTCGGATATTATCGCTTCGCATTCGATAAGCAGCTTTCTCTTGAAAACGAAGACTGTTGGACCGCAACATTCGAAGTAACGCTCGACGAGCCTGTTCGCATACGGGACGTAAATGTAACGATCAACGGCGAGGTCGTCGATGACGCCGGCTTCGCTGCAAGCGGGACAGAGCAGCGACCCGTTTTCGACAGCATTCTTAGTCACGGTGACTACGAGCGGTATAAGCGTTCAATTCTTACAAGACTTACGACACGCGGTTACTTCGATGCCGAGTTGATTGATAGCAGCGTCGTCGTCGACCAGGCGCTGGCGCATGCGGACATCAATATTCATGTCGAGTCCGGCCCGCGCTTTCACTTCGGTGATGTCACGTTCAGCGACGGCATTCTCAGGCAAGAATTGCTGTCTGGCTACGTCAAGTTCAACAAGGGCGATCCTTACAATGCCGGACAAATCTCGGAGTTGTACGAGTCGCTGAACGGCAGTGGCTACTTTGGCTCGGTTTCGATCGCGGCCCAACCAGTTGAAGGTGGTGACCATTTCGTGCCTGTCGTCGTGTCCCTGACGCCCGCCAAGCGGCGTGTCTATACGGCTGGCGTTGGTTTCGCTACAGACACCGGAGCGCAAGGCCGGCTCGGCTACACCAATCGCAGGCGCAATGACAGTGGCCATCAATTTGATGCGCGACTTTTTATGTCCGAAGTCGATTCCGAACTCACCGGAACGTATCGCTGGCCGCGTGGCAGACCGGATAAAGAATGGGCGTCGCTCTACGGCGGATTCCTTCGTAAACGCACAGACACGAGCAAGTCCGACAAGACAACATTAGGACTCAGGGTCGCCCGTAACCGCACAGAAAATTGGCTGGAGACACCTTATATAAACTTTTCAAACGAAACTTTTCTCGTTGCCGAGCAAAGTGACACATCTCGTCTGACGACGCCTGGCATTACCTGGGAAACGACGGTTGGCCGCGAATTGCACAGAGTTCCGGATGGTCACCGAATTAGCTTTGATCTTCATGGTGCACACGAGAAGTTGCTGTCGGACACTACCTTTTTTCAGGCGACCGTATCGAGCAAGTGGATCAAGTCATTAGGCGGGTCGACACGCTTCCTGGCGAGAGCCGACCTCGGCACGACAGTGACCCAGGATTTCGAGCAGCTGCCTGCAACAGTTCGATTCTTCACGGGTGGCGACACCACCGTGCGCGGCTACGGGTTCGAATCGATCGGCCCGGTCGATGCTGACGGCAACGTAACGGGCGGCGAACACCTGATCGCCTTGAGCCTGGAGGCCGACTGGCTGGTCGCCACCAACTGGGCGGTTGCCGTATTCGCCGATAGCGGTTCGGCGTTTGTCGGCAGCGATCCGGAATTCAAGACTGGTGTTGGCATAGGCGTGCATTGGTACTCCCCTGTCGGTCCTATTCGTGTAGACCTGGCCCACCCACTGGATGATTCGGATCAGAATTATCGATTGCATATCACGTTCGGGCCGGACCTGTGAACAGTCGACCGCGAAAGTGGATTGTTAGGTCGTTGCTGACCCTCGCTGCAGTGGTGCTGGCGGCAGGATCCTTGATCGCATTCGTTGTTGGCACCGAAAGTGGCACACGATGGGTACTTGAAAAAGTGTCGGCGTTTGCGCCCGTGGAGATTGAGGGCCACAACGCGTCAGGCACGTTGTTGACTGGTCTCGAAATACCGCTGGTCAGGTACGCCGATGCGGATCGTGTTATTACGATCCGAAACGTCCATATTGTTTTCGACTGGTTGCGAACTTCGCTCACTGAAATAGCGGTTAAAGAATTGACCGTCCATCAATTCGAGATCCTTAACATCGGCGAGAAACAGTCAGGCCCGGAAGCGGCAGATGCTTCGACAGCGTCCCTGCCAATTGGCATACGTGCAGATAGTGTTTCGCTGGCCTCGTTAAAATATGACGATGTCATCATTGAGGCGATTCACGTAAAGAACATTGCCTTTGTTGGTAACGAAATTGAAGCCACTTTTGTTGCCGCGGAAATCGAAACCTACTCGATAGCGATCAATGGCCGCATGTCAGGCGAAACCAACGGTCTCCGCGACCTCGATGTCACTGTAGAAACACCGATCGCACGAGCGTCCGTAACAGGTGACATCGAGTGGTTACCGGAGCTGTCTGTCGATCTTCTCCTCGAGACCGACAATCTCGATCCGTCCCTCATCACGCCCATCGCGACCGGTGCCATCGGCATGAAAGTACACATAACGGCTACAAGCGTGGACAATTTTGTGGCTGATGTGTTGTCCGTGAGTGGCGTCTGGAACGAGCAACCTGCGGTCGGACATGGCCGGATATCTCGCGAATTCGACGCATGGCAATGTGCCGGGTGTCTTGTCACTGTCGGTGCGAACCGTATCGAACTCGACGGCGCCCTTCGCGCCGGAAATCTTTCCGGACACATTGATCTCGACGCGCCAAGTTTGGACCAGCTCTGGCCGGGCCTCGCCGGTTCAATCGAGGGCGCTGGTCGATTGTCAGGCTCTTTAGCCTTACCGAGACTCGGCGGCGACTTGTCGGGTAACGATCTAGCCTTCGCCGACTGGCGGATCGATGCACTCGAAGTGCGTAGCGGTGGATCGACCCTGGAAAACGTCGAAGTCGATATTGAGCTTGTCGGTCTCGAGATTGATCCGTCCCTCATCACGCCCATCGCGACCGGTGCCATCGGTACGAAAGTACAGATAACGGCTACTAGCGTGGACAACTTTGTGGCTGATGTGTTGTCCGTGAGTGGCGTCTGGAACGAGCAACCTGCGGTCGGGCATGGCCGGATATCTCGCGAATTCGACGCCTGGCAATGTGCCGGGTGTCTTGTCACTGTCGGTGCGAACCGTATCGAACTCGACGGCGCCCTCCGCGCCGGAAAACTTTCCGGAGACATTGATCTCGACGCGCCAAGTTTGGACCAGCTCTGGCCGAGCCTCGCCGGTTCAATCGAAGGCGCTGGTCGGATGTCAGGCTCTTTAGCCTTGCCGAGACTCGGCGGCGACTTGTCGGGCAAAAATCTCGGGTTCGCCGACTGGCGGATCGATGCACTCGAAGTGCATAGCGGTGGATCGACTTTGGAAAACGTCGAAGTTGCCATTGAGCTTGTCGGTCTCGAAAATGGCAACACGATATATGGAAGCGGCCAACTGCAACTTGCCGGGGATCCGTCTTCAGTCAACGTCACGGCGGAATGGACGCTGGACGAATTCATGGCAGAAGCCGGTATTCAACTCTCCATCGAGGACGATCGCGTGGACGGGCTCTTGCGATCTGCCAGCCTTAAAGAGCCGTATTCCGGAACCTGGTCCTTGGACGAGGCGGTCGAATTTCAATATGCGACTGATCTTTTGAACGTCGGTCTTGGTACCTGGATAAATGAAGATGCACAACTGAGTCACCAACAAATTCAAATAACAGACAAACGAATCAGTATCAATGCGGCACTGACCAACGGGCCGCTTGCCGCATTGAGTGTGATGCTGCCCGAAAAAATTCAGATCGACGGTTACATCGATGCAACGGTCAGTGTTGAACAGAGTGATGGAAAATGGTCAGGAAGTATCGAATGGCAGCAACGCGGCACCAGTCTGTTGCTGGAACCCGGAAGTGTCGACGAGTACCTGATGCAAGTGCCCGTTGCCGGCGCAACGATTCGTCTGAAGGACAATGCGCTCGAGCTACAGTCCATACTAAGTGCCAATCCGGGAATTGAGGCAACGCTCAATGCATCGCTGACTAACTTTTCAAGCGATGCGTCGCTGGATGCGCGACTGCAGCTGAACGGCAGTGAATGGGATTGGATATCCCGTTTTTTCCCCGACATTGACGATGTCGAAGGGGCTGTCACGGCAGACATTCGTGCAAGCGGCATCGTTTCGTCGCCCGATCTCAGTGGAGAATTTCGTTGGCAGCGCGGACACCTGGCAATGCCTGCCCTGAATCTGCCGCTGAGCGACATAGATGTCACACTGACTGGCTCATCCGACGAGAGCATGATCCTCTCCGGCGAAGCGATCTCTGGCGGCGGCCCGTTAACCGTGAATGGACGCGTGGAAGACGTGATGAGCAAGTCCCCGTCATTCACGGCGATGATCACAGGTGACCACGCGGACCTGCTTAACTGGCCCGACTATCAACTGACTGCATCGCCGAACCTGACATTTGCCGGAAATACAGCGGGTGTTGTGGTCACGGGCAAAGTTAGCCTCGACAGTGCTGAAATCAAGGTCGACGAGTTGCCTGAAGACGCAGTATCGCCATCCGATGATGTCAAAGTTGAAGGCCGGGAAGCGATCAGGAAAGACCGCACAAGAATCAGTGGCGAAGTTGAAATCGAACTCAGCGACGATATCCACATCCAGGCGTTCGGGCTGGACAGCAACCTCGAAGGACAGTTGCGATTCGTGGTACCGGGTAATGACGAGCCGCAAGCACATGGCGAGGTGCGACTCATCGGTGGCGTGTTTGAGGCCTATGGCCAGCGACTCCAAATCGAACGCGGCACGATGATCTTTACCGGACCTTTAGACAATCCAATTATGAACGTGCGCGCCACTCGCAAGATCGATTCGACGACCGGCTCCGTTACCGCGGGAATAAACCTGACTGGGCGTGCGCAAAACCTGAGCTCCACGATTTTCTCTGACCCATCGATGTCCGAGGCGGACGCCCTTTCCTACTTGATCCTTGGACGACCATTGGAGAATGCAACCAGTGCGGATGGCAGCAACCTGTCGAACACAGCCTATTCGCTGGGACTGCGACAGGCCGCGTTGATCAGCAATCAGATAGGCCAAACAGTCGGACTGGATGAACTGACGGTTGCCGGCGACAACCAAAACACGACCGAGTTGGTTGCAGGAAAACAGATCAACTCAAACCTGTATGCACGCTATGCCTACGGCGTTTTTACGCAGCTCGGCCACCTGCTGCTCCGCTATCGACTTAGCGACTCATTCGTGATCGAAGTCGGCGCTGGTGAAACTCAGTCGATGGACATTTTATATACGATCGAGAGGAAATAGGCGCACCCGTGCAATTTTGCTGAAGCTTCGCAAACCCGAAGCATAACCTCGCGAGTGCGTCGCTTCGATGCAGCGAATTGGAGCGGGTGAAGGGAATCGAACCCTCATTCTCAGCTTGGGAAGCTGATGTTCTACCGTTGAACTACACCCGCCAGATGCGTGGTTTCCCGATATTCTGCTGTTTGACGGTGTGCCGAATCGCTATCTCGTGGCAGAGGAGCTTCCTGTCACTACAATACGGCAAAGCATAGCCAAAGAATAATCGTTGGTGTCAGCGCTGCCAACAGAAGTGACTTTGCTGATACCGAATTGCCGAAATGATCTTTCAATATGGATTGACCAGCTGGATTCGGTGCGTTGGCAATTATCGTTAACCCGCCACCGGTTACTGCACCGGCGACCACTGCGTACTTGAGGCTGTCAGTGAACCCCGGTACCAGCGTGCTCAGGTACGTAATTGCCGCGTTGTCGTTAAAAGCCGTCAGCATCGTCGCACCCGCCATCAGCGTTACTTCGTTCAGGCTACCCAGCACCGGCGAAATCCACCAAGCCTGCACCCCTCCGTGGATGACAAGTCCGGCAAGAAAGAAACCAACAAGAATCGCCGGCTGCAGAAGAATGCGGTTCTGGTATTGCGTCGTAATCTGAGCGAACCCCAGAAAGAAAAGTAATCCCAGGATAAACAACGCAGAATGGTGCGCATTGACGATGGTCCAGCCCATGAACAATACATGAATGACGGTAATCCAGGCGGGTACTTGGTCATCCCGCTTATCCCAGTCCGGATCATCGAATATCGGTCGTTCCGCCTCGCTCAACAACCCGGGCGCCGACTTGCGGATGTGATAGAGCTTCGCTTCGTCGAAACGTGTCGCAAATGCTTCGTGAATCAGGTCCGGATCGAGCCCTCTATCCCGAAGCTGAGGGATTCCGTCGGCTTCAATGCGCTTCTGGATGTGCGCAATATATTTATCGGTAACCTCCCTGACCGAGTCATATGCGCCTTTGTCTTCCGCAATCTCATCACTGGCCTTCGCCCACGCCTCGTCGATAAGTTCACGGGTAACGTACTTTTGTGCTATCTCGTCCTTCAGCCTCCGCACCACATAGGCGCCCTGAAGCTCGGCGAATTCCCTCCGAAATACGAGGAAATAGATTCCATTACCGATGAGAATACCGACGATCGCTTTCCATCCGAAACTCGCAAACATGAATCCCGAATCCCATCCCCAGGGACCTGCGACCATGAGAACCGGCGGCGCAGCGAAGTTAGTCAGTGTGCCGCCGACCGACACATTGACGAATAATAAGCCAAGGGTTGCATACATGAATCGCTTGCTGGGCTTCAGATCGTAAAATTTGTGTGATAACAGCATCGCCGAAATCGTCATAGCAGCCGGTTCGGTGATGAGTGACCCGAGTAGCGGCCCCAAAGTCAGGATTGTGAACCACAGGGCACCAAGCGATCCGCCAAGCAGCTTTGCCACATTCGTCATTAATGATCCGGCCAACCTGAGGATCGGACGGGTTGCCGCGAGCACCATTATGACCACGACGAAGGCTGCTTCGGTCAAATCAACGCCACCGTCAATGTAATGGAGTACGGAGGGCCAATCGTGGAAGTACACAATTGCCGCCACGAGTGGTACTACCCACAGACCGAATACGACTTCAACCTCGCCGAGGAAATGCATCGACTCAGCGAGGATATCCACAGAACCGTCTCTTGCTTTGCCCGTCCTGATCTTCTCCGCGTGCGCATGCCGGCGACTGTGGCTAATCGACATAAACTTGCTCGCCATGAAAGTATGGATTATTGCGCAGAGGAAAATCAGGGCAGCGATCAGGTTGAACGGTTCAAGCTCGATGCGATTTCGAATCTTGGCGCCTATACCATCAAGATTATCGTCGCCGTAGCTTTCGAGACTTAAGGGAAATTCATGCGCTTCGCCAGATGCAACTTCGCCAGCCCAGGTATTGCCGCCGATGACCGCGAAGATGAGTATTGTCCCGACGATTGTCAACCAGAGCCAGGCCTTTCGGTTGGCGTCAGTATGAGACCAGTTCGTCACATCAAATCCCTCCGCAACTGTATCTTTCCACATCTATTAGTTTTCTTGCGGGAACCTGGTTCGGCTGCGGCAAGTGGCTTTCGTTGTACGTTCCATCATGCTCGGTTTCCGATGGCTCTGCAATCAGACGGTGTGAGGCGGGACGGCCGGGTGGTAGAGGAATGGGACGTAATAGCGGACTAACTCAGGTCGCCCCTAAGTAGCATTACGCATTGCGATGTTCATCTAAACGCATCAATCTTGTTTTGCCTGACAACAGAAAAACTTTTCTATTCTTGCCACGGAGCTTGCCGGCTGGATCCTGCACTGGCCGGAGGGCCAATAGAATCCAACGTCGTAACGGACATCAATGCTGGCGCAAATACGGACGTCAAATTTGAGGAACGCAAATAGAGCGTACATGCAAGCGAACCAAGGCTGACACCATGGCAGTAGATACAGGGGCAACCACCACTCCGATACCTTACGGCGCCACGCCCGAGCAACGGACAGAATACGGACGCTCACTTCGTGAGAATACTCCTCTCGAGAGACACTCTGAGTGGTCGCCGGGTCCGGATCGACCGGATCCCGTACAACTAATCGAGGATCAGAACGCGGATCGAATTCCCTGGCTGGTGCCGGTGCGACGGGCACGAATGTCGGCTTCTCCGTTCACTTTCTACCGCGGCGCGGCCAGGATCATGGCGCACGACCTCGCGCAGTCGCCTGTATCGGAGTTGGTAACTCAGATCTGCGGCGACGCTCATCTCGGTAACTTCGGACTGTATGCCTCTCCGGAGCGACGGCTCGTGTTTGACCTGAACGACTTCGACGAAACGCTTCCCGGCCCGTGGGAATGGGACATCAAACGGCTTGCCGTGAGTTTCTTCATTGCAGGCCGCTTCAACGGTCTCAAGGACAAGGCCTGTCGCAAACTGGCCAGGCGTGTCGCAAGTCGCTATCGCAAATCCATGACGAAACTCGCCGGCATGCGCACGATGGACGTCTGGTATGAGATGGTCGAGGCGCAGCGCATGATCCAAACGGTCGAGAACAAAGAGACTCGCAAGACAGGCAAGCGAGCGATGATAAAGGCGATGCGCAAGGACAGTGTGCATGCGCTCGACAAACTCGCCGAGGAAGTCGACGGCGAATACCGGATCCGCCACGAGCCGCCCTGGATTATCCGCGTCAGCGAGATCCGGGATACGGTAAGCCGAGATGATATCCGTGACCGACTCAGCAAAAGCTATGAGGCCTACCTGGCAAGCGTGCCAGATCACCTCGAGTACATCCTAAGGCGCTTTCGACCCGTGGATTTTGCAGTCAAGGTTGTGGGCGTCGGAAGCGTCGGGACGCGGTCTTTCGTCACTCTTCTGAGGGGTCGCGATAGCAACGATCCGCTATTTCTGCAGACCAAGGAAGCAAGCAGGTCTGTCCTTGAGGAGGTGCTTCCCGCGAGTCGCTATGCACACTCTGGCCAGCGCGTTGTCGAGGGCCATCGCCTTATGCAGACGGTAAGCGATGTCTTCCTGGGGTATTTCACAAGTGCGGGTCACGATTACTACATGCGCCAGCTCCAGGACTGGAAAGGTTCCGCCGACGTCGAGAACCTGGATGAGCAGCGTCTGAAAGGTGCCGCGAATCTCCGCGGCTGGGCACTGGCGCGCGCTCATGCTCGAAGCGGCGATCCCATTGCGATCGCAGCTTACCTGGGCAAGGGCGAGACCTTCGATCGTGCCGTCGCCCAGTTCTCTGGTCGCTATGCCATGCAAAACGAACAGGATTTTGATGCATTCATGGAGGAGACTCGCACTGGGCGACTCGAAGTCGCAGAGTACGCGTAGCCATCGTGTTCTCACGCATGCAAAGCAGACTTTGTTCTCAACCCGCTACATCCTTGACCGCACCCCGCACGCTGCGGCCGATGAAAATCAACGACCATCCGCCCAAAACCAGTTTGAGGCCAAATAACACGCCGACGGCCCACGCGCCGGACAGCGGAAACTGTCTCCAGATCATAATGCCGAGTAGCAATGTCACGATCCCGCTGAACAGCATCAGGCCCCAGCCGTCAGCCGGGCGAATCTGGAATGCGCTGACCAATTCCGAAATGCCTGCGATAACAAAATACGCCGCGAGAATTATCGTGATCGAGGCAAGGCCAGCAAGCGGCTGATTGAGTAGGTAGAAACCAGCCACGGCGGTTAACGCACCCACAACGAATATCAACAGCCCCTTGCCGAACGCACCAGCCTGAAAGGCGAGAAAGCACTGGGCAAGACCGCCAACTATGAGCATGGCGCCAACGAAGATCGTGACATACACGCCGGCTACCAAGGGCGAGCCAATTGCGAAAATCCCGCAAATCAGCATGAGGAAGCCGACAATGACCACCAGGCGCGCGTTCTTTTTGATTCCGTCGAGGAGACCGGATGCAACTTCTGTATGTTCAGACATTTTTTGTTTCCCTCTATTGTTAGCCTGTGAATCAAAGCACCTGTTGTGCTTTATCAAAATGGGATTGCGCAGACTGATAATGTTCCAGCACTAATAGCACCTGTGTCATCACCTGTGAGCTGTCCACCATAAACGTCAACCCGGTGCAGTTAGCACGATGTCGGATCGGGCGCCGGCCTTGCGTTCTTCAAAGAACACCCCAAGCGACCAAGAGGCTTCAACAGACTTTACACCCTGGAACTGTCACCCAGGCTCAGTCAAGAGACTCTTGTTGGATACAGATCTATCACTAACTCTACCGACCAAACAATCGTTGACCCCCGGGCAATTTGCCAGTGGGGATACTACGTAGGCCCTGCGGTGATCCGATCATCTGACCGAATAACAATATTGAAGCCGTGCGCCGTCAGCCGTAGTCGGACCTGACGGGATGTTTGAATAAGAGAGACTTTTGACTCGATGTGAGCGTGGCCAAGGGTCCACGGATATTAAGAGGTTACGAAGTTGGCCAACCTGGCTCCGTTAATTGGGAAGGTTGACCGGACCGCCGATACTCCGGCTTGGCAATGTCGCTCTATTGCACTACATTCAAGAAGAGAAAAAGCACGGATTCGACCATACAATAATAACAGGGGGTCCAATATGAATCGTCGTCATTTCCTACGCTCGACGCTGCCCGCCGGCATTGCGGCAACTATCGCGAGTAACTCCAGCGCAGCAATGCTGCTTCAGTCACTCACCACGGTTTCATCGAGCATTGTTGGTCGAACTGGCAGCGGTGTCGAAGTTACCATCGAGGCGGCGGCGCTGGAAGAACTCAAAGGTGCATTACGCGGCAACCTTTTGCTTGCCGGGAGCGACGGATATGACACGGCGCGCCGCGTTCTGAACCCCTCCTTCGACCGGTATCCAGCCTTGGTAGTGCAGCCGAGTGGCGCAACGGATGTTGCCACAGCCGTGACATTCGCCCGCGAACGCGGATTGCTGCTTGCGGTCAAGTGCGGCGGCCATAGTTTCTCGGGAAAATCGACATGCGACGGTGGCATGCAAATCGATTTGTCGATGATGCGCGGCGCCCGTATTGATCGTGCAAACAAGCGCGCGCACGTTGGCGGCGGAAGCCTGTTAGGTGACCTCGATCACGAAAGCATGGCCCAGGGCCTGGTAACAACAGCAGGATCCGTTTCCCATACGGGTGTCGGCGGCTTATCGCTGGGTGGCGGTTTTGGTCGTCTCGCTCGCAAATACGGATTGACACTCGACAATATCAAGTCTGCCAACATCGTTACGGCTGATGGAGAGCTGAGACGCGCAAGTGCTAACGAAAACGAGGATCTTTTCTGGGGGATTCGAGGCGGTGGTGGAAACTTTGGCATCGTGACGTCATTCGAATACGGCCTTCACGAAATGAACCGCACGGTTATCGCGGGCGACGTGATATTTCCGGCCGACCGCCTCAAGGACGCGCTTCGTTTTTATGCTGATCACTGCCAGTCTGCTCCTGATGAATTGTCTTTGGACCTGATCACGGCGGCGCCGCCAGGCGGCAAGCCGGGAGTGGTGTTCATCCACGCCGTGTATTCGGGCGATCATTCCAAAGCAGACAAAGTGTTGCCGCCATTCGATAAGCTTGGCGAACCGATGGCCAATACAATCGGCCCGGTAGATTATGTGGTACTGCAGCGCATGTGGGACAACACGGATCCGCGCCATGGTGGTGGCTACGTCAAGTCGGGATTCGTCACAGACATTGACAGCGCACAGATAGATGCTATTGCCGACGGCTTCGAGGCCCATCCAGAACGGTCGACCACTTTCTTTTACCAACATTCCGGCGGCGCAATTAATCGCGTAGCCACGAACGCAACCGCGTTTCCAAACCGAAATGCGATCACCGGCCCCTCAGTGATCGTGTCATGGAATAAGGGCGCGGACAGAACGCCGCATGTCGATTACATTCGCAGCTATTGGTCGACGATCGCAAAATTCAGCGACGGTTTCTATACCAACACGGGTGACTACGAGACACAAGAAAGCCTCAATCGTAATTACCGCGGCAACCACCAACGCCTGGTGGCCCTAAAGAACAGGTACGATCCAGGTAATCTGTTTCGGCTCAATGCTAACGTGCGGCCGTCGGGCGCCGCCTAGTTCTCCCGGGCCTCTCGCAAATAGCGTAAGGTAACTATCGTGGAAGACAGTAGTGGTGCGAGGAATAGTAGTCCTCTGTTTCCCCTATCAGTCGCCAGAGAATCTTATGACAGAAAAAGATGACAAACATGCCAGTCTCTCCCGCCGGGAATTTCTTGAGGGTACCGGGCTGACTACACTGGCGCTAAGTACTGGAGCCTTCGCTGGCGTCGCGTCATTGGCTGCTTCGGATACAGAGGCAAAGTCGGCAGCCGCGTCACCAGGGAAACCATACAATATCTTGTTCGTCCTGACCGACCAGGAACGGTACTTCGATCCCGAGTCTTTGCCCATAGGATATTCGTTGCCGGGAAGGGAGCGACTTCGTCGCGAAGGCACGTCTTTTGTAAACAATCAGATCGCGACGTCGGTTTGTAGTTCTTCCCGATCGGTAATTTATACCGGGCAACATATTCAGCACACCAAGGTTTTCGACAATTTGGGCATGCCCTGGTCTAACGAGTTGTCGCTGGATACTCCGACGATAGGCGCTTACCTGAAGGATGCCGGTTACTATCCGGCCTACTTGGGAAAATGCCACATGCTTGATGCATTGGAAGAAATCGAAATCGGCGACGCGCCTGACGTTAACCTGGATGAACTGAACAAGGTAATGCAGCAATACGGCTTCAACGACTACGTTGGCGTTGGTGACATCATTGGCATGACCAAAGGCGGTTATAAATCGGATGAATTTACTACGTCAACTGCGATCAGGTGGCTACGCACCGAGCCACCGCGGCTCGCCGACAAGCCATGGTTTCTAGCTGTCAATCTTGTAAATCCACATGACGCAATGTTCTACAACACGGACGCTCGTGGTGCACGACCGGTGCAGGAAGATGAGGCGGCGATGCCCCTGAACCGTGAGCCTGCTCACTCGCTTTATCAACGTCGCTGGGACATGCCGCTACCAGAGAGCCGTAATGAAGCCTGGGATCTGCCGGGCAGGCCGCGCGCGCACTACAATTTCCAGGCTGCACGCGGTGCTCTGGTCGGCCAATTTCCCAGTGAGGATGCGCGTTGGCGGCGTCTCCAAGACTATTATCTCAATTGCATAGCAGATTGTGATCGGCACATCGATCGGCTACTCCGGGAACTGGACGAACTCGGGCTGGCGGACAATACTATCGTTGTTATGACTTCCGATCACGGTGAACTCGCTGGCGCACACCAGATGCACGGCAAGGGATCGACAGCCTATCGTGAACAAGTTCAGGTTCCGCTTTGGGTGCGCCACCCTGGGGAGCCAGATAGTGCGGGAGCTGAATGCCAAGCTCTAACGTCACACCTCGATCTGGTGCCCACAATTTTAGGCTTGGCCGGCATCGACCCCAAGCGTCAAAAATCGATTGCGCCAAATCTGCAGGGTCATGATTTTAGTGGATTGATGAAATCCCCTGGCACGGCTTCTGTGAACGCGGTACGCGGCGGAGCGCTTTACAATTTCAATATGTGGTTGTTCCAGGATCCCGATTTCCTGGGGCGGATGGTCGCGGCCATGCGAAAAGGACAGGATCCCGCGAAGCTGGGATTGAAGTTGGACTTGAGCAGGCGTGGTGCAATTCGAAGTGTCACTGATGGTCGCTATCGATTCAGTCGGTATTTCTCGCCGCAGCAACACAATTTACCCGGATCGTTCGAGGCGCTATTCGAGTACAACGATATCGAGTTATTTGATCTTAATACTGACCCCAACGAGATGCGTAATTTGGCGACAGATCGGCGTACCAATGGCGAGTTGCTGCTCGCGATGAACCAGAAGTTGAACGACATCATTGGCGCCGAAGTCGGTAATGATAATGGTGAATTTCTACCGGAAAATAAGGAAGGTTGGGCAGTCACTCATTTCGACCCGTGAATAACTCTCACGGGAGAAGCGATGTGACATTCACATTCGTCCACAAGAGGGTATCAACGCACTACGTATCCATTTGTTTGTGTGGCAGTGTTGACTTAAAATCGGCAACAAGACGAAGAGCCTGACCTGGACAACTACACCCGCGCTTCTATTGGCTTCTCGGCCTACTTGCTAACGCAGCGCTTAAGATGGATGTCGATATTGCAGATGTGGCTATCAAGCCACTGATCCATTGTGTCCACGAGTCGCCGCGCATCCGAATCGCTATAGCCATGCGCGTCATAACGTCGCTGAAACCCGGCCAGGGTCTGCAGGAATTTTTCGTGCGCCGCTTTGTTCTCCCGTGCCACGGGGCAGCGATGTGCCGTCATGCACTCTTCCTCGAAACCAAAGTGCCCACCGCAATAGAGTTTGAGGTCATCGAGAAAAACGGGATACACCTCGTCACCCAGCCCGTCGTCGAGAGCTCTGCGGAAGTCTCCGGACATCTGGAAGATCATTCGGTGATCCTGATCGACTTGTTCAACGCCCGTAGCGTATTCTTCGCGCCATTCCACCTGGGCCTCCCGCATCTAGCGCAAGGTAACAATCGTGGGTCTATTTATGCGCTGCCGGGCGGCGTATATCAATTTGGGTTTGTACGTATCGAATCGTTAGCCCGGTGACTGACTTGAGGTAACGATCTAGATAATCAGGGCCGTCACAGCAACGACGATAAACAATCCGACGTAGATCCATCGTATTGCGGCATTCAACCGTACTGCCCGTTCCAATTTGTCTGCACTCGCCCAGCGACTTCCGATGACGGCAGCACCAAGCGCCAGAAACACGAGCAAGGTGCATCCGATAACGAACAAATCCGCGCGTGTTACGTAGGAGACGCGTGGCAAACTGAGGCGAATACTGAAGCCGAAGGCAATCAGTGAGAAAATCGATGCGGTCGATATTGCGATACGCGGCGGAACGACGTTCGGTTGTATCCAGAAAGCGGTCCATGACATGAACACGATCAGTGACATAGGTAGAAACATAGTCAAAAGGTAATATTGCGCATCCCTCTTCGCTTCTACGGTGAACGTAATTTGTGGCCGCGCGACACCGATAGCCGGTACTGCGAATTCGCTGAACCTGGTTTCAAGCGGACTGAAGCTCCATCCTTCAACGCTGAACGCCTCGATATTTGCAG
>Ga0316194_10001184_pt1 | contig 17864 bp, 17 predicted proteins | sample CroRivsedime1_MG_FD_204936 | JGI IMG/M metagenome (GOLD analysis project Ga0316194, IMG submission 204936) | Coastal sediment microbial communities from Maine, United States - Cross River sediment 1 | ecosystem: Environmental > Aquatic > Marine > Coastal > Sediment | place: USA: Maine...
GTGAGGCACGTTCCATGAAAAGTCGGGGGTCCAACCCGCATCCACCAGATCATCTTCGTGAAAATGAATGGCCGCATACTGGGCAGGATCATCGAGCCAGCGTTGGGTCGTGCCGTTCCAGCGAATGCCTTTTACCGCGCGGGTCGGCATCTGCATGGTCCACCCGTGCCGGTTGGCCGGTGACACGTCGACAACCTGTTCCGTGTGGATGCCCTGAGAAAAGTCCCAGGCACCCAGCAACGCCATGTGCGTCACCGCCTGGGAGTCGAGAATGGACTCGGCAACTTCGGTAGAGAGCTCGTCAGCCACCAGCCGCGGCGCCTCCAGCCGACCGTTGAATCCCGCCTTGAGCACGCCGTCCTCGAGCGCCGCAGCCAGCAACCAGTCGCAGGCTGCCAGCGGACGCTGGGCAACCGATACGGCCTCCTGCTGCCAGTCGCCATGACGTTCGCCAGCGCCGATGCCGAACCGCCGCTGGGCAAGCGAAAGGCGCCCGCTATTGCTGTCGTAGCTGATCAGCACCTGATGCCAGCGGTTCAGGGCCAGCGGCGCTTTGAGGCTCAGCCGGCCATCGTCAAGACCAGCGCTGAGATGTCCTTTTCTGATGTCGAGCGCGAGCCCATCTCCAAACGCCAGCGGCTGCCAGTCGCGCGCCAGCAGCGTCGGGTAAACATAGAGACAGAGGCTGACCTTCTGAAGCGTCGGCAGATCCGGCAGCACCGCATAGCTGCCGGGGTGCAGGGGCTGGTTGCGGCCGGTGTGCACACCGTTGAAGTGGGCCGGCAGCCGGCGCTCCTCGAAGCCGGTGCCGTGCGGGCGACTGTCACCGCAGATCAGTTCCACCAGCTCGGCGGAATACTGGCCCGCGCTGTGGCAGCTGACCATCACGTCCAGCGTATCCCCGGCGGTGACCGACCAGGGATCCGCATAGGCGATGATCTGTTTCTCATCCACCCCGGGCAGCTTCCCTCGGCGGAGCGTCAACCAGACGTTCACCTTCCAGGGTGATCCTGTGCAACAGACGTCGCTCGCCCTGATAGTCGTTTACCGCAAAATGCCACGTGGCCCGGTTATCCCAGAACGCCAGAGACCCCGGCGCCCATTGAAAACGATAGGTGAACTCCGGCCGGGCGGCGTGCTGATAGAGGAATTTCAGAACCGGTTCGCTCTCCAGTTCGGTCCAGCCATCGAAACGGACGGTGAATCCCGGATTCACATAGAGGGCTTTCCTGCCGGAGCGGGGATGGCTAAGCACCACAGGATGCACGGCGTCTTGAGTGGCAGCTTCCGCATTACCCAGCCGATCGGACAGATCAGCAGGTCGATTGGCCGCCGCGCCGAACACGTGCCTGGACGAGTGCACGGCGTTGAGCCCTTCGAGCATCTGCTTCATCCCGTCGGAGAGTGCTTCATAGGCGGCATACATGCTGGCATAGAGCGTATCGCCGCCGGTTGGTGGCAGTTCTCTGGCATATAGCAGCGAGCCGAGCGCGGGAATCTGATCGTAACTGTGGTCCGTGTGCCAGCCGCCGCCGATGTTGAACGCCTGATCCGGCTCTTTACGCACCTCGGCAATCTGCGGATGATCGTCAACGGCCGCAAAGAAGCGGTTCACATTGATCTCCCCGAGCTGTTCCGCCAGCGCGATGTGTTGCGATGGGGTGAGTTGCTGATCCCGGAAAAACAGCACGCCGTAGTCCGCATGGGCCTGCAGCAGCTCGGCAAGCACCGCATCGTCCAGCGCCTGGCCCAGATCGATGTTCTCGACGAAGGCGCCCAGTGCGGGCGATGCGGGTGTCAGCTGCAGATGCGGATAGTTCATGTGCCTGCTCCCTGTCCAGATTCTGCCATCGGCGTGATTTTCACGGCCGTGCCATAAGCGAGCAGCTCCGCAGCCCCCTGCATTACCGGCGAGGTGGTGAAGCGCAGGCAGACGATTGCATCCGCGCCCAGTCGGCGCGCTTCATCCGCCATGCGATCCAGTGCCTGCTCCCGGGATTCCGCCAGCATCTTGGTGTACTCGCCGATCTCACCACCCACCAGGCTGCGCAGACCGGCGATGATGTCCTTACCCAGATGTCGAGCACGAATCGTGTTTCCGCGAACCAGCCCGAGCGTCTGTGTGATCCGAAAATCTGCCAGTTCGTCCTGAGTCGTAATGATCATTTGTCCACCGTCTTCGAATAGTGATCGTCCTCGGCATTGGCACGCCGTTCCTTGATGACCTTGATGAGCAGCGCGCCGATCCCAACGATGGCCACGAGGCCGATCAACCCAACCGGAAAGGCAGCCACCATGCCCACGAACATGGCTACCACGTAGCAGACAGCAACCAGGCCCAGGCAGATATAGCCGACCTTCTCGAAACTATCCATTTTCAGCGTCTCTCTCTCAATCAGGCTGATCTCATCATCCGGCCAGGCGGTTGCGGTTGCAACTTCGCCGCTGGCCGGCCGGCAGGCGCAATCCGGGTCTGAACGTCTACAATGAAACCCGGTTAAATCGGCGGTTCTCACCCATGCTGACCCTCTTCAAAGCCCGCGCCATCCTCACCATGAATCCGAGCCAGCCACGCGCGGATGCCGTTCTGGTCCGGGATGGACGAATCATCGAGGTGGGCAGCGTGGAACAGATGACGCCGTGGCTGGACAGCCATCCGCACGAAGTCGACGACCGCTTCCGCGACGCCGTGCTCACGCCGGGCTTCATCGATCCCCACCTGCATCCCACCATGGCGGCCATGATTCTGCCCATGTCTTTCATCACTGCCCTGCCCTGGCAGCTGCCCTGGGAGAACGTGCCCGCCACCACCGACGCTAGCGAGTTCGACGCCCGGCTGAAGCACCTCGACGCCAATCACCCGCCAGGAGAACCGCTGATCGTCTGGGGCTACCACCAGCTCTGGCACGGGCCCATGTCCAGGGAACGGATTAACACCATCAACGAAGAGCGGCCGATCGTGGTCTGGCACCGTTCCTTTCACGAGCTGTACATGGGGGATGGCGCTTTGAACTGGCTGGAGATCGACCAGGCTGCCGTCGGCAAGCGCCCGCAGATCGACCTGCCCGGCGGGCATTTCTTCGAGAATGGCCTGGGTTTCGCCATCAGTCGCCTGAATCCGTTCCTCATGCATTCGGACCGCTACCGGCTGGGGCTCGAGCGCCTTCGGGCCGTGGTGCATCAGGGTGGCCACACCACGGTGGGCGACATGGCCGTGGGCATCTTCGACTTCGATATGGAGATGCAGACCACCCGTGCAGTGCTGGACCAGGACAGCGTGCCGTTCCGGGTGGAGATGATCCCGACGGCGCTCAGCCTGCTCCGGCGCTTCCGCAGCCACCCGGAAATTCTCGCCTTTGCCGACACCCTGCCGGAACAGAACAGCCACCGGCTGCGTTTCGACAAGCGGGTGAAGCTGTTCGCCGATGGGGCGTTTTTCTCTCAGCTCGCTCAGGTGGGCGAACCTGGCTACATCGACGGCCATCACGGGGAGTGGATGATGACGCCGGAAACCCTGGAGGAAGCCGCTCGCGTCTACTGGAACGCCGGCTACCGAATTCACCTGCACGTAACCGGCGACCTGGGTCTGGAGCTGGGTCTGGATATCCTGGAGAAGCTGCAGTGGGAGCGGCCACGGTTCAATCACGGCTGGACCTTTGAGCACTTCGGCTTCTCGACGCCGGAGCAGGTCCAGCGCGTGGCCGCACTGGGTGCGAACGTCTCCGCCAACGTCTACTACCTGCACGAACTCAGCCACATCTACGCCGAGCAGGGCATCGGCTACGAACGGGCCAGCCAGATGGCCCGACTGAAATGCTGCTTCGACGCCGGCATCTGCACCGCCGTGCACTCGGACTTCACAATGGCGCCCGCTCAGCCGCTGAACAGTGCCTGGGTTGCCGCCAATCGGATCAACTGCGAAGGCGATGTGATGTGCCCGGAGGAACGTCTCAGCTCGGAGCAGGCGCTGGCGGCCATTACGATCAACGCCGCCAGAATTCTTGGCCGGGAAGACGAGATCGGCAGCATCCGGGCTGGCAAACGCGCTGACTTCACGGTGCTGGCCGAAGACCCACTCGCCGTGGCGCCAGAGCAAATCAGAGACATCCCGATTCTGGCCACGGTATTCGAGGGTCAGGTGCATCCTGTCCGCCAGAACCTGGCCGCTGAGGCACAGAATCCGTCCGGCGCGGAATTTGGTGGATCGAAGCAGATGTCGTAACGTTACCTGTCTATAGAGCCGGTGCTTGGAGGCTTCAGATGTACGGTTCCAGATATCTTTTCGTTGTTCTTGCGACGCTTCTCACTGCCTGTGGCGGTGACGGCGGCAACGACAACCGGCCGAGCAGCAATGCCAACCTGACGTCACTTCTCGTCGAAGCGGCCATCCTAGATCCTGCATTCGCGAGCAGCATCACCCGCTACGATGCGAGCGTTACCGGCGGCACCACGGAAACCCGGGTCACCGCCATCACCACTGACAGCAGGGCTCGGCTGACCATCAACGGTGATTCGGTCACGTCCGGATCACCGAGCGATCCCATCGCTCTGCCGATAGGCGACACCGATGTGAACGTGGTCGTGACCGCTGAGGACGGCACCACGAAAACGTATTCCGTAGAGATCACTCGCCCGGTGCCAGGCACAGATGCGAGCCTCGCGGCCCTCGCGCTGAGCGCCGGGCCGCTGCTGCAGCCGTTCGATTCCGCCCTGCTTAACTATGATGCGGCCTTCGGCTATCTGGCGACCACCACCCGGGTACTGGCTACCCCCAACGACCCTCTGGCGGACAGCTTGAGTGTGGACGGGGAGCCGGCTGAGTTCGGCGAGCCGAGTGATCTGGTTTCTCTGGCGGTTGGCATCGGCGCCACCACGCTCGCCGTGGCAGTGACCGCCGAAGATGATGCCAGCACACAGACCTACGAGGTCGACATCAGTCGTGGCGAATTCAACACCCTTGATCAGGCGGCTTATCTGAAAGCAACGAACACGGACCCGGGCGATCGCTTTGCCGCCAGCCTCGCGCTATCTGGCGATACGCTGCTGCTCGGCGCGCCGAGCGAGCAGAGCCTCGCGAGGGGAATCGATGGCGATCAGTCCGACAACGCCGGCAACTCGGTTGGCGCCGTCTATCTTTACGAGCGGATCGCAGACGTCTGGACGCCAGCTCACTATCTGAAAGCGGCCAATGCGGACAACGGCGACCAGTTCGGTTTCAGCACTGCCAGCACAGACGAGCTGCTTGCCGTCGGCGCGCCCAACGAGCAGAGCCGGTCCAACGATCCTGCAGACAACAGCGGCAACGCCGTGGGCGCCGTCTACCTCTTCGATCCGGATCTGGCGGGTGCACCGGATCAGGTGGCTTATCTCAAGGCATCGAATGCGGATGATCTGGATCGCTTCGGCTCCGCCATCGCCATTTCCGGCAATCGGCTGCTCATTGGCGCACCCTTCGAAGCGAGCAACGCCAGCGGCGTTAATGGTGATGAGAGCAACAACAGCCTGAACAACGCCGGGGCTGCCTATCTGTTCGAACCTGATGGCGTCGGAGATTTCGTTCAGACCGCCTACCTTAAGGCTTCTAACCCGACCAGCGGCACCGATAATCAGTTCGGCAATGCCGTAGCCGTCTCCGGCGATACCCTGGCCGTCGCCGCCTGGCGCGAGAACGGCGGCGCCGCCGGCATCAACGGCGACCAGACGGATACCAGCGCGCCGAATGCCGGTGCTGTCTATGTCTTTGAGCAGAGTGATGACGGCACCTGGCAACAGGCGGCTTACGTGAAGGCCTCCAATCCTCGCACTGACCACAACTTCGGCACGTCAATTACCCTCGACGGCGATACCCTCGCCGTGGGCGCGCCCGGAGAAAACACGAGCCAGCCCGGTGCGGGCGCGGTATATGTCTTCAGCCGTGACGTTACCGGCCTGTGGGGTCAGGATGCGCTGCTGAGAGCGAACGTCATCGGCCTGAACGATGGCTTCGGAAGCCGCGTCGAGTTGATCGGCGATCTTCTCGCGGTCGGCGCCCCCGGAGAGCGTTCCGATGCCACCGGTATCAATGACGACGATGACAACGAAAACGCCGTCGGCTCGGGCGCGACCTATCTGTTCGAACGCGACGCTGCCGGCGACTGGCAGCAGATCGCCTACGTGAAGGCTTCCAACACCGATCCCGGCGACAGCTTCGGCAGCGCGCTGGCGCTGGATGGCGACAGCCTCGTCATCGGCGCACCTGCCGAGCAATCGTCCGCCACCGATGTCGACGGTGATGAGGCGAGCAACGCCGCCACAGACGCCGGCGCTGCCTATGTGATCGACTGACAGGCGAGCAACACAAAGCTAGTAACACAGAGAACGAAACATGGCTGCAGAGAACACAAGCGTGCTGCTGGCCCGGCGGCCAAGCGGCGCCCCGGTCCCCGAGGACTTCTCGCTCGCAACCGAGCCACTCCGGAAACCGGTGGACGGACAGCTGCTGCTCAAGAACCACTTCATCTCTCTGGACGCGGGTTTTCGCAACTGGATGGATGAAGACAGCGGCGACGAGGTGCTGCCCGCCATGCCGCTCGGGGAGCCGGTCATGGGTCTCGTCCTTGGCGAAGTGATCGACTCCCGTCATCCGGACTTCACTGCCGGCACCTGGCTCATGGCCCGTCTCGCCTGGCAGGAATACAGCATCACCGATGCCACGGATTTTCTGATTCGACTGCCGGAACCGCTGGAGGCGGAACCCGCCGCTTACCTGGGGCTGCTCGGCGACACCGGGCTGTCGGCGTATTTCGGGCTGCGGGACATCGGCCGACCGGCAGCCGGGGAAACGGTGCTGGTCAGCGCCGCTGCCGGCGCGGTGGGTTCCGTGGCCGGACAGATCGCGAAAATCATGGGGGCTCGCGCCGTTGGGATCACCAGCGGCGCAGTTAAATCACAAAAGATCGTCAGCGAGCTCGGCTACGACGCGGCGGTAGATCGAACGGGCGATGTTCAGGCCGAACTGCTGGCGGCCTGTCCGAACGGTATCGACGTCTACTTCGACAACGTGGGCGGGCCCCTGCTCGAGCTCGTCATCGATCAGCTCAATGAAGGCGGACGGGTCGTGCTCTGTGGTGCGGTCTCGACCTACGGCGCCGAGCAGCCGGGGCCGAAGAACCTCTTCCAGCTGGTCACCAAGCAGGCCAGCATGGCGGGATTTCTCACCCACACCCGCGCAGAGGAGTATCCGGAAGCCCGGAGCCAGCTGGCCCGCTGGCTGGAAGAAGGGAAAATCGTCGCGCCCGAGTACCGACTCGAAGGCATCGAGTCGGTGCCTCAGGCGTTCAGCGACCTGTTTGCCGGCCGCAATTTCGGCAAGACGATCGTCGCGCTCTGATCAAAACGCGGCAATCCTCACGCGTTCCTTCCGTCCTTACGCGTTACGCGTTCGCTGCCCGAAGCGTCAGGTCAGCGCTGCGATCACCTGCTCAACGACCGCATCCGCTTTCGCCCGCATCTCGTCATCCGTGGCGTCCTGAATCGGGTGCGCTACGAAGACGCACTGGGCGTCAGACAGGCCCAGCGCGTCCGCCTGGGTCTGAGCCGCGTCCTGGAACTCGGTGGATGCCAGTGAGACAGCCGGCTTGCCCTGAATCTCGAACCATACCGTGTCATGCAGACTGCACGTGGTACAGGAGCCTCAGTCGGCCAGCGCTTCGATCAGAAAATCGTTGTTCTCGAAGATCTCTGCCTTGAGCGCATCCGGCGCCGGCTTGGTGAACGTCGGCTTCGCGTAACGCTGGATCCGGATGCCGGGGAGTCGCTCCGAGAGCAGCGCCTCCAGCTGATCCAGCAGCACGTTGCCGCGGGGTTTGGAGATATCCAGCAGCGCTACGTTGCCGCTGATCTCTCCGGTTCTGGGCGACAGTTGCCGGGTTACCGGCACCCGTTCGTTCGTTGGGTCCAGAATGGTGGTCATCACACCTCCTCTATTTTCTTCGACACCGAAATGGAGCCGATCTCGCCGGTTGCCCAGCCATGAAACGCACCGGAAAACTTTCCGGCTTCCGCACCGGCCACCACCAGGTGGATGTCGTCCGGCGTTTTGAACTTCGGCAGCACCCGCTTCCTTGCATCGGGATCCATGGCCTCGAATGCCGCCTTCTTGAATCCTACGGCGGAGGTTTCGTTCTCCACAAGCTCTTCGAGAGGACGCGCCGTCACCTCCTGGATTCTGGCTCGAATATCCGCCTTGCTGTAGCCATCCCGAGTGAGCGTATCCACGTGCTCCGGGCAGACCACCAGCAGCACGTCCGTTGCGAAGTGCGCCTTGGGGTGGAAAGCCGCTTCCAGCGACAGCCCGAAGCTGCCAGCCAGCTGGCCGGCCGTCCTCGAGTCCTGGTCCACGATCAGGGTCGGTCCGCTGGTCATGGTGAACAGGGTCACCACGGAATCTTCGGCGTTGAAGCCGCGTTCCACATGCAGCGGTTCCCAGGGGTTACGCTCCTCGTGCTCAGCAAAGCACATGGTGAACTTCATCGGATTCCCCAGCGTCGATCGCTCGGTACCACCCGGTTGCGCACCGCCAATGTTGCGCACCGCCAGGCGCACGGCTCGCCCGATCGTCGCGTTGGCCCGATTGCCCTGGCCCAGCGCACCCAGCTTCATGTTCATGCCGATCCGTTCGCGTATCGGTCCGTTGACCACCATCACCGGGCTGGCACCCATGGTCGTCGCCATCACCCCGTGGATGTTGTATTCCTCGGTGAGCAGCGCTTCCAGCGCCGTCAGGATCACCGGCAGGTACTCCGGTCGACAGCCCGCCATCACCGCGTTGATGGCCGCTTTCTCCACCGTGACATCACCCATGTTGGGCGGCATCACACCAAGCACTTCCTGAGGGTCACGGCGGGTGCCGGACAGCATCCGCAGCACCCGCTCCGGCGTCGGCGGCACCAGCGGCAGGCCATCCGAGAAGCCCTGATCGAACATGAACTCGAACTCATCATCCGCCGAGGCTATTTCGATCTTCCTGGCCCTGAGCGGCGAGTTCTCCGCCTCCGCGCGCAGCCGATCGGCGATCAGCGGATCCACGGACAGCGAGCCGCAGCCCGGTCGCCATTCAGGCAGGGAGGACCAGTCGAGATCCACCGCAGCATCCTCGCTGAGCGATTGGGCAAGCGCCTGCCACTCCTCCCGCACGAACCCGACCAGCGCCTGCCTGAGCGCGCCGGCTTCGTCAGCCAGAAACAGGCTCGGTACCGTGTCGATGTCGTAAGCGAAGGACACTTTCAGGCTGGCGTCGTCGAGCACGGGGAAGCTCGGTGCGAAGGTATCCGTCAGCGCCCGATTGCCCTCGCTGGTCTGCCCGGCGACGAAAAAGTCTATTTGCGCCCCCAGGGCCTGGTGCATAGCGTCCAGGACCGGCATGACGACGTGGCAGGTCGGGCAATCATCCTTCACAAAGCAGACGATGGCCGGCCGCCCTGAGGGAAAGCTCTTCTCGCCACCTTCCCCATCCGCCAGCAGAAATGCTGGCAACGCCTCACCCGATTGCATACTTGGCACCTCTCACTGTTACCCCTGTTACCCTGGTATCTTAGGACATTCCCTTAGGGACCGTACCAGAGGAGAGAATCATGAGCGAGACGACAGAAGATATTCTGGACATTACCACCCTGACCCCGCATATCGGCGCGGAGATCCGCGGCATCGACCTGAGCCAACCCCTCGGCAACGATGAGTTCAGCGCGATCTATCAGGCCTGGCTGGACTGGAAGGTGCTGGTATTCCGCGATCAGCAGCTCGACCGGGACCAGCACAAGGCCTTCGGCCGCCGGTTTGGCAGCCTGCACGTGCATCCCATGCAGCACAGCTACGGCGGCGACCCGGAGATCCTGGCGGTGAAAACCACGGCCAAATCCGCCTATACCGCAGGCGATGGCTGGCATACCGACGTCACCTGCGACGAGATCCCGCCCCTCGGCTCGATGCTCTATGTCACCGAGACACCGGAAGTCGGCGGCGGCGACACTCTCTATGCGGACATGTACCTGGCCTACGAGATGCTCTCAGACACCATGAAGGAGATGCTCGAAGGGCTCACCGCCGTTCACGACGGCGCTCGACCTTACCTCGGCAACTACAAAGTGCCGCCGCCGGACGCCCAGTCCTACCCGAAGCACGAACATCCCGTCGTGGTCACCCATCCGGAAACCGGCCGCAAGCTGCTCTATGTGAATTCGGGCTTCACCACCCGGATCAAGGGAATGGCCCCCTGGGAGAGCGAAATGCTGCTGCAAGGGCTGACCAACTTCATCGCCACCACGCCAAAACTCACCTGTCGGGTGCGCTGGGAGCCGAACACTCTGGTGTTCTGGGACAACCGCTGCACCCAGCATCATGCGGTCTGGGACTACTATCCGCACAGCCGCTACGGCGAGCGGGTGTCCATAGTCGGCACGGAACGGCCGGCAGCCTGACCGGGTGAGCGGCGCCCGTATCGCGGAGCTCGGCGATATTCCGATCGCGGGCCTGGCCATCGGGCACGCCTGGGATGCTGAGATCCGGACCGGGACCACGGTGGTGATTCCAGACGCCGCGGCAGTAGCCAGCGCGCATGTGGTCGGCGGCTCTCCCGGCACCCGGGAAACAGACCTCCTGAATCCGGAACAACTGGTGGAAAAGGTGGACGCCATCGTCCTGTCCGGTGGTTCAGCTTTCGGTCTGGATGCCGCCAGCGGCGCTCAGGCCTGGCTGGCAGAAGCGGGTCGAGGTTTCCCCGTACCGCCGAAACGGGTACCCATCGTGCCTGCCGCCATTCTCTTCGACCTGAACAACGGTGGCGACAAAGACTGGGGCCGATACCCGCCCTATCGGGAGCTCGGCTTTCAGGCAACAGATGCGGCGGACAGAATCCTGCGGACGGGGCGTATCGGCGCTGGCTTCGGCGCCACCACGGCGACGACGCCGGGCGGTCTGGGCAGCGCCAGCGAAACCCTGCCCTGCGGCGCCACGGTGATGGCTGTGATGGCCGTGAACGCGGCGGGCTCCCCATGCATTGGCAGCACGGATCACTACTGGGCAGCGCCATTCGAGCGCGACGGAGAGTTCGGCGGACGCGGACTGCCTGATCCCTGGCCAACTGATGCGGAGACCGTGGTCACCAAGGCCGGACATTCCACGGCCGGCATGAACACGACCATCGGCGTGGTGATCACCGATGCGGTGATCACCAAGGTGGAAGCAAAGCAGATGGCGGTGATGGCTCACGATGGCTTCGCCCGGGCACTTTATCCGGTGCACACCCCTGGCGATGGCGATCTGCTGTTTGTGCTCTCAACCGGCGAGAAGCCGCTGGACCGCGAAGCTCTGTCGCTGTTGAGTCTGGGGACCACCGCCGCCAACACGGTGTCCCGGGCCATCGCCCAGGGCGTCCATGCCGCCACTCAGGAAAGCGAAGAGGCTACGCCATGAGCATTACCCTGAGCGCGCTCAGCGACCGGATCGAAGACAAGCGCGCGGAGCTTGTGGATCTCACCCAGGCGCTGATCCGGATTCCAACCACCAACCCGCCGGGTGAGTATTACGAAGACTGCACCCGCTTTCTCGGTGAGCGACTGGCCGCACGCGGCTTCGAGGTGAACCACGTTCGCGCCGAAGGCGCCATCGGCGATTCGGACCGCTATCCAAGAGCAAATGTGGTCGGACGCTGGAACGGCGCCCGACCAGGACCCACCGTGCACTTCAATTCCCACATCGACGTGGTGGAACCTGGCCTCGGCTGGTCACACGATCCCTTCGCGGCCGAGGTGGTGGGCGATCTCATCTACGGCCGTGGCGCCTGCGACATGAAGGGCGGGCTGGCCGCATCGGTGATCGCGGTGGAAGCGCTCATGGAGCTTGCTCCGGATCTGCCTGGCAGCCTGGAGATTTCCGGCACGGCGGATGAGGAATCCGGCGGTTACGGGGGCGTCGCCTACCTCTCGGAGAAGGGTTACTTCAGCCCGCCCAGGGTCGACCACGTCATCATCCCGGAGCCGCTGAACAAAGATCGGGTCTGCCTCGGCCATCGCGGCGTCTGGTGGGCAGAGATCGAAACCCGCGGCCGGATCGCACACGGTTCCATGCCCTTTCTCGGCGAATCGGCCATCCGGCACATGGGTGCGGTCATGACTGCATTCGAAGAAGAGCTGTTTCCACTGCTCGCGCAGAAGCGCACCCGCATGCCGGTGGTGCCCGAGGGTGCGAAGCAATCCACGCTGAACATCAACTCCGTCCATGGTGGCCTAGGCGAGGGCAACGATGGCCTGCCTTCGGCGCTCGTTGCCGACTCCTGCCGGATGGTCATCGACCGACGGTTTCTGATCGAGGAAGTGCTCGACGACGTGAAGTCGGAAGTGCGCAGCATCCTCGAGCGCCTCAAACTAGAGCGGGACGCCTTCGATTACGATCTGCGCGATCTGTTCGAGGTGGTGCCCACCATGACGGATGAGCAGGCGCCGGTAGTGGAAAGTGTCGCCCGGGCCATCGGCCAGGTGCTCAACACCTCGCCTCAATTCGTCGTCTCGCCCGGCACCTACGATCAGAAGCACATCGATCGGATCGGCAGGCTGAAGGATTGCATCGCCTATGGGCCGGGCATTCTCGATCTGGCGCATCAGGTGGATGAGTACGTGAGCATCGAGGACATGATCGATTCGGCCAAGGTGATGGCGATGTCCGCTTACGAGTTGATCACCGGCTCCGAGATCGAGACGTGAAAGGTATCAGCGGTAAGACCGTGCTAGTCACCGGCGCCGCCTCAGGTTTCGGCGCTGGCATCGCCAGCCGTTTCGCCGAAGAAGGCGGCGAGGTGCTGATCGCAGACATCAACGTGGAAGCGGGCCAGGCCTGCGCGCAGGCAATCGGCGCCCGTTTCATCGAGATGAACGTGGCCGATGAGGCCAGCGTGTCCAGCGCGCTGGCAGGCCTGGCTGATTTCGTGGACATCCTCGTCAACAACGCCGGTATCGGATTGCCACCGACACCGCTCACGGAAGTTCTGCCTGAGGATTTCGAGCGACTGCTGAACGTGAACGTCCGTTCCATCTATCACACCACAAGGGCGATCGTCCCGGGCATGCGCGAGCGTGGCGGCGGCGTTATTCTGAACATCGCCTCCACCGCGGGCGTGAGCCCGCGTCCCGGCCTGACCTGGTACAACGCCTCGAAGGGCTGGGTGATCACCGCCACCAGATCCATGGCGGTGGAACTCGCCGGAGATAACATTCGCGTCAACGCAATCAATCCGGTTGCTGGCGAAACACCCCTGCTGAGCACCTTCATGGGCGGCGACACGGAGGAAAATCGATCCCGCTTCCTGAGCACCATCCCCCTGGGCCGCTTCTCAACGCCGGCAGACATCGCCTCAGCCGCCTGTTTTCTCTGCTCAGAGGAAGCCGGCATGATCACGGGCGTTGCGCTGGAGGTGGATGGCGGCCGCTGTATCTAGTCCGTAGCCAGCGCCTTCAGATGGCCATCCGCTCCATGAAGTAGCACAGGCAGTCCTGACGAACCACGTAGGGATCCGTAGTGTACATGGCCGGCACCACGTCTTCCTTCAGCAGGATGGCTTCGCCGTCGTGTTCGAAGTAGTCGTCGGTCACGTCGCGATGATTCACGTCCAGAACCTTGAACACCCGATCCACCGCCAGCGTGCTGGCGCCAAATACGGTGCCTCGATTGAGGATGTGGAAATTCACCGCTTCGACACCGCCGGTGAGCACCAGCGGGGCCGGCCCTTCCGCCGCATCATCGCCTTCGAAGCAGAAGCTCACCTCGTCCTGGATGTGCACGCGCACCCGCGTCCGGAACAGGCTGAACTGATCAGGCGCCGCCTCCGGTACGGCCTCCAGCTCCATGCAGCGTTTGACGTAGTCATAGACGCGATCGGCACAGCGCGGATCCCCGACCGGACCGACTTCCAGCGCGACAGCCGGACAACGTCCGGTGAATATCCGGGTCAGCACCGTATCCGGCTCTTCCACGTAAACGGCTTTATCCGAAAACAGGTAAGCCAGCCCCAGATTGTGCGGTTCCAGATCCGTCACCACCGAGTAATAGGGATTGTGGCCGGTGTTGTTGTGCAGATCGATGGAGGCCAGAAATGGCTGCTCGGCAATGGCAGCCTGCACGGCCGTCGCCAGTGCGGCGCCCGCCCCGTCGGCATCACGCCAGATGCGGTTGAAGTCGGGCTGGGTCGGCAGCGCCCGCATTCCCGCCCTGGCGGCCTCGGTGTTGCCGATAAACAGCGTGATGTCTCTGGGCAGGTCCCGGGTCTCCAGCAGATAGCGGCGCACGCCATCCCAGCCGCTGGTTTCGTTGCCGTGCAGCAGCACGGACACGAACAGAGCCGGCTGGGCGTCGCCCTGCAGCTGAATCAGGGTCGGCCCGCCGAGGTGGTCGTGCAGCTCGGTGGCTTCGCAGTTCAGCAGCCCCGCAGGCAGCTGCGTATGTGTTCGAAGTGGCATGATTCGTGAGTTCTACAACTTCCAGGTGTGCACGGGCTCGCCGCTGTCCTGCAGGGCCCGGTATTCCTGCACGAGCTGGTGCAGGTCTTCACCGTGCAGATGAACCCAGCGTCGTTGCCAGGCAGCGCCATTCTGCCCGGAATCCACCCGCTCCGCGATCACGTTGAGGTAATCGTCGATCTCCGATTCCGGAATGCTCACCGATTCAAGCCCCCGCCGGGCCATGGGCAGCAGATCGGAGAGAATCAGCTCACGCATGCTCACCTCAGTGAGCTTGCCGTTTCGGGGCCACATCGGCCGTGCGTTCAGGCCGTAGCGTGCCGCTGTATAGAAGTTATCCCGGGCCACCTCGAAGGGTATATCCGATTCCGGGGCGGTATCTGAGAGGCCAAAGCCACGGACAAGGCCAAAATAGAAGGCCGCGTTGGCGATACAGTCTCTGATCGTCGGGCCTGCCGGCACCACCCGGTGCTCGATGCGCAGATGGACCTGACCGTCGAAATCGAAGCCGATCAACGGCCGGTTCCAGCGCCAGAGGGTGCCATTGTGGAAGCGCACGTGGCTGAACTTGCTCGGCGGCGAGTCCTGAACGGCCGGGATCAGGATGAGATGTTCTGACTGATTTTCCGCAAACACTTCGAGCAATGACTCCTCGATGTAACCGGAACCGAAACTCACCCTCGAGGGATAGCGATCGCCGACGTTCACAGCCTGCTCGAACAGCGGAATGCGAGTCTCGTCCCAGAGCGTGCGGCCGAACAGAAACGGCGAGTTGGCGCTGGCGGCAACCATGGGTGCAGATGCAATCACCGAGGCGTTGAAGTCCCGCACCGAGCGCTCAGGTTTGCACTGCAGATGAATCTGAAAGGAAGTCGCCGCAGCCTCCAGCATCACATCATGGTGGGTCGTGGTCAGCTCCACTTCACCATCGATTCTGATCTCGAGCGGTTTGCCATCGCGGAGCGCCATGATCCGATCGTTCAGCGACTGATAGCGCACCATGCTCGACATGTACTCGGAGGTCAGCAGCTTCTCGCTCACCGTTGGCAGGATGCCGATGGCCACAAGATGGCAACCCGTTCTCTCCGCCGCTTCACGGCAGGCATTCCAGGTGGCGGAGAGCTCGTCGTGCAGACGCGAGAACACCCGGCCTGTCAGAGCCGAGGGACTGCCGTTCAGCTCCACGTTGAAGGCAGCCAGCTCCGGCACCACCAACGGATTGTTCAACGCTTCCAGATAGCGCTCGTTGTCCGGCAGCGGATCGCCCTGCTCATCCACAAGCCAGCCTTCGAGTTCGAACCCGGCCACATCGCCCCGATCGCTGAACTCGCCGGCTTTGAACTGCTGTGTCAGCAGTGCAGTTTCCTCATCGAGTCGTTTCCGGAACTCGCTGAAATCCTCCGCATCAAAGTAGCGGCGTTCGATTTCGTCTCCCACGGTGCTGTGGCTCTCCTGCGCAACGCGCTTTCACGTCAAGGAGACTTTACAAAGGCGCCAGGCATCTTGCCACTTGCCCTGCACTCAGTAATTGCACGTACTCTGGTAAGGTCATCACCCTTCGCACAGTAGGAAAGAGGAGCAACACGTGCGCACCACAGCAAACGACTCAGGAGCCGGCCGCCGGATGCTGGCCGGAATCATTCTAATCCTCGCTACCGGCGGCTTGACCGGTTGCTGGAACGGCGACGTCTCCAATATCCGCCTGGCGGACATCTCGCTGGGCCAGCAGCTCATAGATCTGAAGCGGGCATTGGAAGAGGACGCCATCAGTCAGGAGGAGTATGACGCAGCGAAAGAGAGGCTGATCAACCTCCATGCCATCTGTGAGTCGAGCGAGGAAGAAGCCTAGCAGCCCCGAATGAGCGACGCATTTGACATCGCCCCCGCCAGAACGAATTTCTGGTTGCTGAAACTGGTGCCCCCCTGCGCTGGGGGCGCTGGCTTGCCGGCGCTGTGATCTTCACGGTTATCCTGACGCCGTACCTCATTCTCGGCGACCCATCAGATGAAGCTGCTCCGGATGGTATCGATCCGGACGTGGGGCTTTTCTTCGCGGTGTTGCTCGCCTACATCATTCCCGTGCACCACCTGATCATGCAGCGATCTCTGACGGCCCTGAAGCAGCTGAGGCCACAGCTTTCATCGCACTCAGAGCTGGTGTCCGCTTATGCGCATCGAATCGTGAACAAACCCCTGTGGTGGCAGGTCAGCACACTGGCAGCGGGCCTTGCGGCCGGTATGCTGCACAATCTGCTGATCCTCGGATCGGAGGGACTCACGGCGTCGCCTACCCTGCCCGGCTCACTGCTTAATCTGATCATCACCGCCGTCATCTGGGTTGTGATGATGGGGACCATCACATCGCTGATCGAGAACGCCGTGCTCTTCAAGCGCCTGACCGCCCGGGTCGAGTTCGATGTGCTCAACACGCGCAGCCTGACGCCGTTCGGCAGCATTGCCGTGAGTTCTACGCTGGCGCTGATCGGCGCCCAGGCAGCATTTCCGCTCCTGATTGTTGGCTCGGATAGCAGCTGGGTTTCCTTCGCGCCAGGATTGGTCGCAACCGGCGCTCCGATGGTTGTCCTCTTTCTGCTGCCGGTGATTCCCATGCATCAGCGAATCATGACCGCCAAGCAGGCAGCGCTCGAGAAAGTGACTCAGGATCTGGCGCCGCTGACCGCATCGGCGAATTCTGACTACGCGGCTCTGCAGCCGTTGCTGACCTATCGCCGGGAAGTGATGGACGCGCCCGAATGGCCATTCGATACCAGCGTGATCGGGCGGCTGGCCGTCTATCTGATCATTCCACCGCTCACCTGGATCGGCGCCGCGCTGATCGAGATTCTCGTGGATACGGCGATCTGATGTTCAGCGGCCAGTTACCGGCACGGGCTGCCTGATCAGGCAGCGAGTCGGTCCGGAGCCTCCGGCATTTCTACCGGTTCCGGCAGAGTCGCTTCCGGCTCCGTTTCCATTGCCCGAGCACGCAACTCGAAATTGCCCGACTGAGGATCCAGCATGGAGATCGCCCGGGCGATCTCCATTGCCCAGCCTTTGCCCTTTTCGATGTTCACTGCAATGAGCACGGCGTAGCCCACCGCGAGCAGCATTGCGAGAGCAGCAACTAAATATTCCATGTCATCATCTCCGGTAATAGGAATCAGAAACGTCCCGCTGGACGCCGGAGGGAACACTTGATCTGGTGGGGTCTGGTGTTGCGTCCCGGCGCTTGCACCGGGAGGCGATGCAAACGTTACGCCGTGGCTGCGGCGTGGCAATCGGTGCCTAAAGACACCGGCAGCAGATGCTGCACGGACGCCTGGCGGCCGATATCGATATGAATTTGCATGGCGGGTCGTTTCATGGGCGCGGATTCTACGC